>Ga0114916_1000137_pt1 | contig 56525 bp, 55 predicted proteins | sample MalvirAntarct_66_FD_83501 | JGI IMG/M metagenome (GOLD analysis project Ga0114916, IMG submission 83501) | Marine viral communities from the Global Malaspina Expedition - Malaspina viral metaG Antarct_66 | ecosystem: Environmental > Aquatic > Marine > Oceanic | place: West Anvers Island... | reverse complement strand
GGCAAGCCAGTTGTGGGAGTATTTCACTCGCTGTCGGCCGTGACCGCCGTGAAACATGCGGACCATTATCGGGGACGATGGGAAGGCCTGATCCTATTCGACCCGCCGATCTATCCGCGCCACAGTCATCCGCTGCAGCCGGTCGAAGACGCGCATATGCACGATATGGTCCGGCGCGCCAGCCGACGGCCGCCGCGCTATGACAATCCAGCACTTCTGGCCCAACAGTTTAAGCGACGACCGGAATTTCAGGGCTGGATGCCAGGTGTGGCCGAACAGTTGGCCGAGGCAACGCTGCGACAGAACACACAGGCCGGTTCTTGGGAGCTTTGTTGCCCGCGTGAATTCGAAGCCTATATTTACCAGACGAATAATGATCTGTCAGTTTGGACTGCGCTCTGTCGACCACTAGAAGAAACCCCAATAACTATTATCGGTGCCGATCCTAATATGGAAAATCAACTGCCCCCAGCCAGTATCTGCCGGGCCGTGGCTGAAGAAGCATGCTTACCCTATTGTAGTATCCCCGGGACAACACATTTCCTTCAATTTGAAAAACCCACGTTGTGTTACAAAGCCACAATTGAGGCTTTGGCAAAGCAAACTCGATTGAATTGTGGTTAGGATGGCGATGTCACGTTAACCGGTGAGTTGTGGTGCAGAATTGAGATACAAAGGTCAATCTATCGCAGCCACTTTTTCCACCCTTCAGTCATCCAGATGGCCGTTTGGCTGACCAAGTCACAGAAATTATTAGCGACTTTTGCTTCCATCTTAACCGTTCACTCCATCTGTTCCGCCTTCTCAGCCACCTAAACTACAATGTACTAACCCGCAGCGTCCGCCGTCTTGGCCTCACAATACTTCAGTGTATTAGCCCGGTAGGCAGAATGACAGATCATGCCAAGAGGATCGTGCGTAAGCACTAACTGTCCACAACACTGCAACCTACCTGACATACTTAAAAGAATATACTTTACGGGTTACAACGTGATGTGAGGTTAAGAATTTTAGTGCCGATCCTGAAATGAAGTCTTTGCTGTGTAAGAGTGTTCGTAGGATTTGCTGATATTGCGATCATCAAGTGCCAAAGAAAGAGGTTGGCAATGAGCATGCTCGAAAGCCCAATGCATCCAGGAGAGGTCCTGAAGGAACTGTATCTCGAGCCCTTGGGCATCGATGCAACAGCGTTTGCCAAGCACCTGAGTGTTCCTCGAACCCGGATTGACCGAATTTTAAAAGGGACAGCTGGGATTTCGACTGACACAGCCATGCGTCTGGCACGCGCCTGCAACACGACACCGCATTACTGGCTTAACATGCAAACCAACTTTGATATGGCAAAAGCAGCCAAAGAGATCGATGTGTCCAACATCGAACCGATTGTTCAGGGTTAGTAGGGGATACCTCGGCACTAATCAAAAGTTGAAAATGTTGGCTCTTATTGCAGTTCCTAATAGAAAATAGGTAGCATGTTAGAAAGATAGTGCTGGAATCTAGCGACATTGTTAATGTGAAAAATGCAATCCAGCGACATCGTTAATGTTACATTTGGACAGTCTTAGCTATTAATTTCTAACACCCAATGGGCTCCTGGTGACATTCTTAAGTATATCTGACAATCGCTGACACCCAAAGACGCTGATTACCAAAACGATCCCGGATTTTCCGGTGGAGGGTGTGATATGTCGAAAACCGTTATGAAGACGACAATTTTTCAGGATAATGACAGTCAGATGATTCGGATTCCGAAGGAAATGGCTTTCCATCGGATATGACAACTGTCCTTATATCAAGGTATGGAAATGGCCTTCAGATTTCTCGGGAGGGAGAATACTGGAAGGACTTCTTTGACGAACGGGCCAAAGACCCGATTGATTTCCCGGACAGGGACCAGCCTATGATTCAAGAGAGAGAGGATCTGGATATCTGACGGGTCAGAATCTGGACCCACATCTGGACGCGACCGTCGGCAGAATACGCCAAATCCGACTTCAGAGTGCGACGGCGACTGGTGTCGTAAGACACCTAAATTGCGGTGGTCTATTCTTCCGTGAGCCGATTGCACTCCATATTCACGGATATAACAATTCATGCTGTTGCCTGTATTTTTACTCCCGAAAATCACGCTGCGGCTTGATAATCTGGATCGAATTATCAGTCCTTTTTCTTCATATTTGCATCATGGATCGGACGGTTATCAAGGCTGACAACGGATCGACGTCTGAGTTTAACATCGTTCGTGTTTTCATCATGTGCCAAGCTGACGTAAAATCTAACCAATTGAATTAATTTACTTTTCTATGAATATTGTGCCAAGTTTAAGTGGCATAATGCACTACTATGACAAATTGAAACGGCATAAAATGACAAAATTAAGCGGTATTTCCGATTCCATCGGCCGCTTCTGTGCCATTATTAATGGGATATGACACCTAAAAAGTGATGATAGTCAGCCACCTACAATAATTGCCGTTGGTACAAAGAGGTGGTACAAAGTCGCTCAAATGAGCGGCCTTACGAGACATCCAAAGACCCACGTCTACCTGCACCGACGAGCGGTGCCGAAACCGTTGAAGGCTGCCCTTGGTCGCGGCGAGATCAAGAAGTCGCTTGGAACCAAAGATCGACGAATAGCAGAGATTCGGAATCATCAGGTCGGCGCACTCGTTGCCGAGCTTCTTGAAGAGGCGCGAGACGCGTCGCGAGGCGCTCAGTTGAAGCAGGTTCTGGATGACTTCCTGACGGCCGAGCTCGGCGACTGGGACTACTCGGTATTCCAACGCCGATTGCATCGGGCTGTTGGTAAGGAAGTCATCTATCAGGACCAGATCGACCGATGGGCCGACAAATGGTTCGAGACACTTCTGACATCCGGTGATGTGAATGTGCGCTACATCAATCACGAACCAGGCATATTGATCGATGGCCTATCCAGAAGGCGGGCAGAGCAGCTAGTCGAGAGCTATGTGGAGGATACAGGCCTTAGCCGGACGTTCGAAACGGACGCCAATGCGGCATCGCGATTTCGCAGGGCGTGCTTCGGTCTCCTTAATGTGCACTGCGAGGCCGACTATGGTGGCTCTGCGGATTTCAACACGCCTGGTTCGTCTGCTCCGATCGGCCCCCACCAAACCCAGTTGCTGTCGGCGTCGGCGGCGCCGACACTCAACGAGGGCTTTAAGAAATACCTGGCGGATGCAAAAGTTCGCCCGCGGACGGAGCTAGACTGGTGGACGGCCTGCAACCGTTTCATAGCGTTCCTTGAGAAGGACCCACCTATCACGGCCATACGGCCAGAGGATGTCATCGCATTTCGGGATGCTTTGGCGAGTTTCCCACGCGCCCTGCCGGGCAAGATGAAGAATGCCTCGTTCCATAAAATCTGTGAGTATGCTGAAGCCTTCGATCTCCAGCGACTGTCACCAAAGACTGTCAACAAGAACCTCCACGCTATTGCCGCATGCTATAGCTGGCTGATCAAGAACCGATACGTCACGGACAACCCGGCACGCGGCATCCAGGCGACGGTGAGCAAATCCACCGAGGATGAGCGGCTTCCATTCTCGAATGATGACCTCAAGCTGATCTTTGACCCGAGGTATCCCAAGCGATCGGCATCCGCAGACTATTGGGTGCCCTGGATCGCCCTTTATTCAGGTGCACGCATTGAGGAACTCGCGAAGCTCAAGGTGGACGACGTCGAAGGTCTGGAGGAAATCCCCTTCTTCCACATCCGAGGTCTTTTGAAGAACAAGGTTTCCGTCCGGCGTTTGCCGATCCATTCAGCACTGATTGAGAAAGGATTGGTCGAACACGTTAGGAAACGCGGTGATGCAGGCCGCCTTCTATTCAACGATGTTGGGCCGGACAAATACGGAATCTACTCCGCGAAACTGTCGAAGCGGTTTGGGAAGCACCTGCGTGCTGTTGGAATCGCAGATGAACGTAAGGTCTTCCACTCATTCCGGCATCTTTTCAAGGATGCCTGTCGAGATGCAGGCGTCCCAATCCAGGTTCAGAATGCGCTCCTCGGGCATACATCAAAGGCCGTTGGGGAGGGCTATGGGCAGGGCTTTAGCGTTCGGAAGCTGTCAGAATGGATAGGGAAGATCAGATATTCAATATAGCGGTTCAACTCTCCCTGAAGTACGGCATTGCCCGTCTCAAAGGGGTTTCCGAGGTGCCTCCGAATTCCAACAATCGTGGTGGACCACCAGTACGGGGCATGCCAATGGTGGAGGACGACGATTTTCCTACCCCTATAACTGAGCTACATTTCCCAACTCTTGCTCATTATCAAACAGGGCATTTCCTACAATCCCAGCCTGATCGCTTGCTTCCTATATGCTTCCTAAAGCAAAAGCCCCTAACGTATTGAGTTAGGGCCTTAAAGTTTGGTTGCGGGGGCTTGCAATCAACTTTACTTGTTGGCTTTTAAGTCACTTGCTTCCCTAAAACCACCCGCCGTCTCTGTTTAGGAAACAAAGGCTGTAAGGCATTGGTTTGGATCGCCCAATTTCTAGGCATAGGCTTAAGCTACAATAGCATCGGGCACGAAGACTGAGTTCGAGTCGAACCGTGTGCCGGCGCGAAGGCAGAAAGCGGGTCGGACCAGTTTTTCTGCAACGACACTTTCACCGCTATTGTCTGACAGCTTAAAACGACCCGTCTCGATCTTAAGAACACTGATATCCGCCTCTCGACCCACAGCAATGCTGCCAAGTTGATCTTGCATCCGAATGAGTGTCGCGGGATTGCTGCTGACCATCGCGATCACCTGTTCCAGCGGAACACCCAGATGCAGCAATTCTGACATGGCAATTGTCAGATTAAACGGTGCGACCCCAAAGAAAGGATTTTCCGCGCGATCAGACCGGTCCGTGGAATCTGGAATAGCAACATTATAGCCATGCATATCCGCCCCTAAGGTGAAGGGGACGATACCGGCATCCAGAACACGTCGCGCCGTTTCAAAACTGAAATGTGATCCATGTCCAACATCTACTTTGATGTTCTTCTGATGTACTGCTTCCAATAGGATTGGATGAATTTCCCCGGTCTCAGAAACGAACCCTCCGGGATGACGCGTAAACGGATGCGCCAACACATCCCCTTCCTTCATCAGCGGTACCAGTTCGTGAATCAACTCATCGGGTGACGGCATTGGCGCTGTATCACTGGTCGGCCAAAGCTGACCAAGGTGGATATAAAGCGGCAGATTGGTCGCTGTTGCAATTTCTTGCCCGATCTTGATGACATCCATTCCCCACCGGGACTGTCCCCCAATCTCGGCATGCGCCTTCACGCCTTTAACCAAGTCCAGATTGTCGCGCGTCACCTTGATCGTATGGTCTGCATTCACGCCATTGGGGCCATAGAGTTCGGGATAAAGATGCCCCTCCAGACCGCCAACAAGATAGGTCGAGATGAAGGCCAGGACCCTGCTGATTGAAGGCTGAGCGATGAAGTTCCGAAAGCCACCAATTGTCATGCAACTGGGGCCACCCTGATCAATCAGGGTGGTCACACCCGAATAGACACCCACGAGATCCGGCGAGAGACCAAACTTTCCTGTCACATGTTCATATACATGCGCATGGGTGTCGATCATGCCTGGAATGACGTGATGTTCGGATACATCAATCCGCTCCGCTGTCGGGGCGGCGGCAAGAGTGTCGCTGACCGCTGCAATCACGCCGTCGCGGATACCGATATCATACCGCCCATTCAAGCCGGAAGCGGGATCAATCAAAGTCCCATTTTCCAATACGATATCATAGGGCTTCACATCGCTCATCGCGGGTATCCTTTATCCTTTTCCGACACGCTTTGGATGAAACATATCGCGCCGTGTTGCCGGGGAAAAGATAAAAGTAGTAATAGCGAAAATTATATCTACACATATTCTCTGAAACCCTTTACCGTTGCGATGTGCAGTGCAATATTTGACTGTATCAAAGATTGGCATCGAAACGCTTTGCAGAGCATTGATAGCACGATCAAAGCCCCTCAAACTCGAGGGTCCTAAAGATACAAGGAATGGGGTGAGATGGAGAAAAGTCTGGATGCCAAAGAGCAGGGATTGGGCATCGGCGCCCGCCTTGAGCGGAAAGAAGATGATCGCTATCTGAATGGCAAAGGCCGTTATATCGCCGACATGCGCCTGCCAGGCATGCTGGATCTCGCCTTTTTGCGAAGCCCGATGGCGCACGCACGAATTCTGTCACAAACAAAACCTGACACAACCAAAAATACCGTGTTCTTTGCCCGTGATCTGGAAGGCGTTTCGGGTATTCGGGCGGTGTCTGGCCTGCCGGGGTTTCGACCCTCAACACAACCCATTCTGGCCCATGATAAAGTGCGCCATGTTGGGGAACTGATCGCAGCCTGTCTTGCCCCGTCGCGCGCCCTGGCCGAAGATCTGACGGAGCAGATTGATGTCACCTTCGAGGAGCTGTCCGCTGTTCATGACATGACCAAGGCACGCGACAAGGATACCGCCCTGGTGCATGAAGACTGGGACGAGAACGTCTTTCTAGAAAGCGCTGTTGATATAAATTTTGAGGCTGCGGTCGAACAGGCGGATGTGATTGTCCGCCGCCAATTCAAAACAGCCCGGCAATGCATGGCCCCTATCGAAGGGCGTGGCCTGATTGCCGCCTGGGACCGAAACCTAGAAATCCTGACCCTTCATTCGGCAACGCAAATGCCGCATATCGTTCGCACTGGACTGTCGGAATGCCTGAAACTGGATCACGGCCAAATCCGGGTGATCGCACCCGATGTGGGCGGAGGGTTCGGGTATAAAGGAATCCTACTGCCGGAAGAGGTATGTGCCTGTTTTTTGGCCATGAAGTTGGACAAACCAATTCGCTGGATTGAAGATCGCCGTGAACATCTGATCGCCGGTGCCAATTGCCGGGAGCATAGCTATGAGATCACAGGCTATGCAAAAGCAGATGGGGAATTGCTGGCGGTAGACTGCAGCGCGATTGTTGATTCAGGGGCCTATTCTAGCTATCCCTTCTCCGCCTGTCTTGAGGCCGCCCAAGTCGCCAGTATTTTACCCGGCCCATATCTGATGCAGGGATACCGCTGCAAGACGTGGTCGGTCGCCACCAACAAGCCACCAATCCTGCCTTTTCGTGGCGTCGCACGAACGGGTGTTTGTTTCGCGATGGAGGTCCTGCTGGACAATATTGCGCGCGAATTGAAGATTACGCCTGAGGCCATTCGCCATCGAAATTTGGTGCGGCCAGAACAAATGCCCTTCACCAACATCACCAATAAGTTCTTCGACAGTGGGGACTATACCGAAGCCTTAAAGCGCGCCGTTTCCGCGATCGACATGACGGGCATCCGCGCCGAACAGCAGTCCCAGACCGGGCGGACACGGATCGGAGTGGGCCTGTCAATTTTTTGCGAACAAGGAGCCCACGGGACGTCTGTTTATCATGGTTGGGGCATTCCGATGGTGCCAGGATTTGAGCAGGCCATCGCGCGCCTGACGCCTGATGGCGGCCTGGAATTGCGCGTTGGTGTACACAGCCATGGCCAGGGTTTGGAAACAACCCTAGCGCAGATTGCCAATAGTGAAATCGGGATCGACCCGAAGAAGATCAAATTGGTCCACGGGGATACGGCCTACACGCCCTATTCCACAGGAACCTGGGGATCACGCTGTATTGTCATGGCAGGCGGGGCTGTTGGCACCGCATGCGTATCTCTGGGAGAGCGTATCAGCAAAATCGCGGGCCATCTGCTGCAAGCCGACCCTGCTGAAATTGTTCTAGAGAACGGCATGGCACGCGTCGGTACCAGCGCGATCAGCATCGAGGAGGTCGCAAAAACCTGGTACTTGAAACCGCAACTGTTGCCCGATGACGTTGACCCCAGAGGACTGGAAGTGGTTGAGGGGTATAAGACAGTCAAGGATACCGGAACATTTTCCTATGCCTGCCACGCAGTGAAAGTGGAGGTTGATCTGGATCTGGGCCATGTGCGCCTGCTGGACTATGTCATCGTTGAAGATGCCGGAACCATGATCAATCCCATGGTGGTTGATGGCCAGGTTTACGGGGGCGCGGCCCAAGGCATTGGCACCGCCTTGTTTGAAGAGATGTGCTTTGATGCATCGGGGCAGCCCTTAGCCTCGACCCTGGCGGATTATCATTTGCCGCTTGCCTCCGACCTTCCTGCAATCCGGATAGAACATATGGAAACCCCGTCCCCCCTGAGCCGATTTGGCCAGAAAGGGATTGGGGAAAGTGGCGCCATTGGGCCGCCCGCCGCCATTGCCAATGCGGTCAATGATGCCCTGTCTTTTCTTGGTGCGGAGGTGTCGGAAGTGCCGATCACCCCAGAACGGGTTCTGGCAGCAATTGGACACGCCCAAAGCGGCCAGACAAAATCAGGGGACGCAGCATGAAACCAGCCCCGTTCAATTATGCCGTCGCACACTCTCTGGACGATGCCCAGAAAGCATTGGCCGGGGGGCAAAACAAACTCGTGTCCGGCAACCAATCACTAGGCCCGATGCTAAACCTGCGACTCGCGCGACCGACAGGGCTGATCGATATTGCCCAGCTTTCAGACCTGCGTCAGGTCGAAGATTTTGGCGATCGCGTGCGATTTGGGGCAGCCACCACCCATGCCGAGATTGAGGATGGATTGGTGACAGATCCGACCGGCCATTGGATGCGCGATGCGGCCGCCAATATCGCCTATCGCGCGGTGCGCAACCGCGGCACGATTGGAGGCAGCCTGGCCCATGCCGACCCAGCGGCGGATTGGGTAATTGTGATGACCGCGCTGTGTGCGACAGTCCTGATACGCGGCCCGGATCAAGGCGCAGACTTGCGTTCCCTGCCCATCGAAGACTTCATCACGGGACCCTATAGCACGGGCCTAGGCCCCGATGATGTCCTGACCGCCATTGACGTGCCGCGGCCCGGCCAGAACGCGCGATGGGCCTATTGGAAATACACCAGGCAGGTTGGCGAGTTTGCCAAGGCCAGCGCCGCCATTCTGAGCGATCCAGAGAATGGGAGAGTGAGGGTAGCAATCGGCGCCCTTGGCCGTGAGCCTGCCATTTTGTCCCAGCCTCAGGCCCTCCTGGAGGGACAAGTATCCCCAATAGAGGCCCTGCAAGACGCGATCCCGGATCACCCCGTTGAAACACTGAACTTGCATGCGGTCGCCCTGTCACGGGCCCTCGCGCAGCTTGAAGAGCGCAAGGAGAACGACGCATGACTGACGCAACGATCCAACTGATGGTGAATGGAACGCCCGTCTCCCAAACTGCGGAACCACGTACCCATCTCGCTGATTTTCTGCGCGAGGAAATGCTGCTGACAGGAACCCATTTGGGATGTGAACAAGGGGTCTGTGGCGCCTGCACCGTGTTCGTAGATGGCAAACCGACACGGTCCTGCATCACCCTGGCCGCCGCCTGCACAGGCGCAGAAATTCGCAGTGTCGAAGGGTTCGACGAGGATCCCCTGATGCGTGCCTTGCGCACCGCGTTCAAAAAACATCATGGTTTGCAATGCGGCTTTTGCACCCCCGGAATGCTGGTCACGGGATATGATATCGTCCGGCGACTGCCCAATGCAGATGCGGCACGTATCCGTAAAGAACTGTCCGGGAATTTATGCCGCTGCACCGGCTATGCAGGGATCATCGCCGCGATCACAGACGTACTGGAAAACGCCCCGCCAGAAGCGTCGGTTCAACCGCATGCCAGGGCACAACAACCTGAATCGTCGGCTGCGACCAGTTTGCTAGATAGCCAGGATACGCCCTCACCACAGACCGCCAAGGGCGATGCGTCGACGACCATACCAGATCGACACTCGCTTGAAGGGTCACCAACCCTGTCGCGGACGCTAACCTTCGATACGCCGGCCGCCGATATTTGGAACATCCTGTCGGACCCCAAAAAAATAGTCTCCTGCATTCCCGGCGCGCGCCTAGACAGCGCGACGCAGGACGGCAAATTGCAGGGGCAATGCGCTGTCTCAATGGGGCCGATAAAAGCAGCCTTTGTCGGCACTGCAAAAATGGACCTGAAGGATGCAGAAAAATCGGGACATGTCATCGGCCGGGGCCGCGACAGCCTGAGCCGATCTCAATTGGATGGCATGCTGGATTTCCACGTCACACGGTCCGAAACAGGGGACACGGTCTTGAGCCTGGACATGACCTACAAACTTACCGGCACACTCTCTCAATTCAGTCGTCCCACTTTAGTCGCCGAAATTGCTGACCGAATTCTCGTGCAGGTGGCAAGCGCAATTGAGGCCCGCGCCCAGGGGAAAGAGCCCGATGCAACGGCACAAACCAGTCTGAATGGATTGTCGCTTCTCGCCTCCGTATTTAAGGGGTGGTTCAGAAGAGTCTTGTGGTTTCGCTAACTTCCATTCACTCTTTTGAAGGGGAAATTTATAACAATGACATTTCAATTGGTTCAAAAAATGCAACCCAATGACAATCAGAAAAGTTCAACAGATCCTTGGCGGGATGGCTCACTTACGTCCAGACCCGGTGTTTTAATTCGACGCCTGCATCAAATCCATACAGCGCTTTTCGCACTGGAATGCGGGGATCAAAACATCACACCGGTGATGTATTCCGTTTTATCCGCCCTGCAACAAACTGGCGCTGTCGACCAAACGACCCTGGCCAATGCGGTCGCGATCGACAAAACCAACATGACCGATATCCTTGATCGCCTAAAAAAACGGGGGCTTATCAAACGGCGCGTGTCGTCCAGCGATCGTCGCATTCGCCTGACCACGCTGACCGATGACGGCAAGGAAATGCTGGCCATTCTGGATGAGCGGGCAAAGCGCGCCCATGAGCGCACCATCGAGGCACTGGCCCCACAAGACCGTGTTCGGTTGATCGAGATGATGACGCAAATCATCGACGCAAACAGCCCCACAAGCTGACAACAGCCAGATCGCGTCAATCATTTCAGGAGCCTAATTGTGTCTCATTCTTCTGCAGCCACACAAAAATCCTATAAAAAGCTAATCGCCGTCGTGCCGATGCTGACCCGTATCGCACGGCTAAAAGAACTGGTGCCAAGCCTCCCGGACCGGACTCTGCTGCATGCCGGTCCCCCTTTCGCTGATCTGTCGGACCTACCGGCCCCCATGCGCAATGCCATCACGGCGACGGCGCAACTGGAAGGCTGGGCAGAATCTGAATCGGAAATGCTCACCCATTTGCGGTCCGGCCAATTGCAACTGCGCCCCGCGCAAGATTTTGGGGTGGTAACGCCCCTGGCCTTCATCGTTGGTCCAAGTGTCTTCTGCGTTGAGGTGACCGACCGTACCAGTCCCCAGAACAAGCGCGTTTCGCCCTTAAATGATGGCCCATTGCCCTATGCATTGCGGCTGGGCAACGGACATCCAGACGGCCTTGCCCTGCTGCGCCGACTGACGGATCCTATTGGCGCAACATTGGCAGCGGCGCTAACGGATGCGGTTCCATTGCTACCAATACTGGACTATGCCTTACGGCATGGCGATGACCTTCACGGCCAAGTTGCCGCCACGCAGGCCCAAATACGAGACATTTTCCCGGAGTCATTAGAGGATGAGGCCGCGTCCTATCTGGACAAGGCAAACCAGTTTGCCCTGAATATAATTATGGCCAGCAGTGCGCTGATGATCGGTGCTGGGGCCGGTGTTGCAGAAAGCAATATGCTGGTCGCCTGTGGCGGAAATGGCCAGAATATGGGGTATAAGGTAGCGTCGGATCCTGAGGCCTGGATCACGCGTCCCGCGCTGCCCCCGATTGGACCAAAATTTAACGGACAGGAATTCGCCAGCGCGCTACCCGCAATCGGCGACAGTGCCGTGATCGACGCACTAGGCTTTGGCGCGGCTTGCCTGCGGACAACGCCCAGCCTGGCGGAGTCCTACCGCGACCATGTACATCCAGATTATTTCACACCAGCCGCACATGCCCCTTTTATCGGGCCGCATCCCGCGCTTTCCGACCAAAGCGTTCATGTAGGACTGGATCTGACCCGCCCGCGAACCTGCCTAGGGATCAATCTGGGTATGGTCGAGAGCACCGGCAAAGCTGGTCTGATTGGACGGGGCGTTTCCCCCTGGCCCGAGGATTGAGTGATTGTCAGATAGAGGGGCGCTTTGTGGACAGAGGAGAGGCCAACGCAACGGTTCCTGCCGCATCAACCCGGAGAGTGTATTGGCGCAAGGCGGGCAACATCCAGCCGGGCCCACAAACCCCATCGCGAAGATCAAAACACGCCTTATGCTGGGGACAATGGATCGATCCTGCCGCGACATAACCCTGGGCCAGTCTGGCAAATTGATGCGGGCACAATCCTTGATACGCGACGACCTCTCCGTCCACCTTCAGCAGGATGACAACAGTATCTTCGACGATCACTTCTAGCGGCGTGTCGGGAGACAAATCCGCAAGGGATGCTACCGGGCACCATTCGCCATCACCATTGTCCATCACATCACCGAATTCTGAAAAGAGTGTATTCCATGAGCTCAACGCCATCACCAAAGTCAGATTTTATCATTCCAACAACCACATTCTGGCAAGACCTGATACCGGCTGGTGATCCGAAAGCCGTGCAGGCCGCACCGTATCGCTATGGCTATCCAGCCCTCATGCCAGACAAGCGGGCCTTGTTGTTGCCGCTGCGTAAACTGCCAGAGGGCGACCGCGCCGTTGCCTCCCTGATCGCAAATCAAGCCAGCTTCTCCGTCATCAGCGCACTGACAGACGCGATGGCCGATATTGCAAAATCAATCAATCCAGACCAGATCGTGGGCCTGCCCACCCTTGGCCTGGCCTTTGCGCCCATGATTGCTGAAAAACTGGGGCATTCCCATTTTATTCCTTTAGGCTATTCCCGGAAATTCTGGTACTCAGATGACCTGTCCGAACCGGTCTATTCAATCACTAGCCCCGACCGCAGCAAAAAAATATATCTCGATCCCAATATCCTGCCTCGCCTGAATAAAAAGCGTGTGATCATTGTGGATGATGCAATCTCCAGCGGGTCCACAATCCTCTCTGTCTTGAGACTGCTGCACCGTCAGGATTGCGAAGTCATCGGCATTCTGGTTGCGATGCGCCAAGGTGTTTTGTGGAAAACCACCCTGGAGCAAGAGTTCCATGGATCATCCGCCCTGGTCAAAAGTGTGATCGCCGCACCGCTGTTTGAACATCAGGCAGACGGCTGGTTCCCCATTCCCGAAACAATCGACACAACAGCCCAATAACATGGGCCTTTCAGAACCTGCTAACTCGAGGCGGGTTAGATTCCCATATAGGCTTCTTTGATTTTGGGATCATTGCCCAGTTCCGCCGTGGAACCCGAAATCGACACACGCCCGGTCTCAATCACAAAAGCGCGTTTCGCAATTTCAAACGCGGTCATGACATCCTGCTCCACCAACAAGATGGTCAGGCCCGACTTGTTAATTTCCAACAGCGTATCCCCCAAACGGTCAACCAATCGCGGTGCCAGCCCCAGTGAGAGTTCATCGATCATCAAAAGCCGTGGCTTTGACATGATACCACGACCGATCGCGCACATTTGCTGCTCTCCACCAGACATCGTTGTCGCATCCTGGGTGGAGCGTTCCTTTAGAATCGGAAACAGGTCATAGACAAAGGAAAGGTCTTCGCGAATGGATTCACGGTCATCGCGCAGATAGGCGCCCAGCATCAGGTTGTCCTGAACTGACAGGCCCTTAAACAAGCGCCGCCCTTCTGGAACATGGGCGATCCCTGTCTTCAAAACAGCATCGGGCAAACAGCCAACCAATTCCTGCCCGTCAAGCTTAATGCTGCCCGCCGTTGGCTTCACGATGCCTGAAATTGTATTGAGCAGCGTGGTTTTCCCCGCACCGTTAGAGCCTACGATACAGGCGATCTCTCCCTTCTCAACGGAAAGGGAGATATCCCAGAGAACCCGCACGTCGCCGTAACCCGCCTCTATTCCATTAATCTCTAGAAAAGATTCAGGCATGATGAGACTCCGCTTTGACTCGCGCTGCAAATTTGGACCCCAGATAGGCTTCAACAACTTGAGGGTCCTCAATAACCGTTCTTGGATCCCCTTGGGCAATCAATTCCCCATGGTGTAAAACCAGAATCCGTTGAGAGATCGAAAGCACGACCTTCATCAAATGCTCGATGATCAGAATTGTGACGCCTCGGGCGGCGATCTTACGGATCAAATCCAGCGCCCCATCGATTTCAGTGGCGTTAAGGCCCGCATTCACCTCATCCAGCAACAGAACTTTCGGGCGCATGGCTAGGCTCTTTGCCAGTTCCAGACGCTTGCGGTTTGGTAAAGCAAGAGAGGATGCCGCCGTATCGGCCACATGGTCCAGGCCAACGAATTCCAATTCTTTGCGTGCAAGCTCCATTGCCTCCTGCACAGAGGTGGATCCGCCCCCAAACAAGGCCCCGGCCGCAACATTCTCCAATACCGTCATTTTGGGAAAGGGTTGGACGATCTGAAATGTCCGTGCCAGGCCCCGTCTTGCGGCCTGAAAGGCCTGCTGGCGGCTGACATCTTCACCGGCAAAAATCACTTTTCCCGATGACAGCGGATGAACCCCGGTAATCAAGTTGACCAAGGTGGTCTTTCCCGCCCCATTGGGCCCTATCAGCCCAATAATTTCACCTTCAACGAGGCTGAAAGATACATCATTAACCGCGTGGATGCCGCCGAACTGCTTACCGACATTCTCCAGTCTGAGGATCTCAGTCATGAACCTTCTCCTGGTTTTTGAGACCGCGTGGGAAGCCTTTTCAAAATCGCGGCATAAAGCTCAAGATACTGAATTTTCAACAAACCGTTGGGCAGGAAGAAAATCAGGAAGACAATAATGCCGCCCAGGATCGCACGGTTCCATTGCAGGAAGTTTGCCCAGAAAACCTCTTCCAACAGAATGAAAACACCCGTGCCCAGGACGGGACCCAACAAGGTTCCAGCGCCGCCAAGGAGGACCATTACCGGCACCTTTAAGGTCAGCAAGATGGAAAAACTGTCCGTGGGATCGATATAACCAACCCAGGAGGCATAAACCGCCCCGACAGCGCCGCAAAACACAGCCGACAAGGTATAGGCAACAATCTTGAACGCTGTCGTGTTCACGCCAACCATATTCGCCGCGTCTTCGTTCTGGCTGATGCATTTCAGACCAAACCCTAAACGAGACCTGTCCACATAAACTGATGTCAGGAATGCCAGTACCAGAATTCCAAGCATCACATACAGAACAAGACCAGCGACCTCCTGCGGGTTTCCCTGCAGCAATGGAACATTCAGACCGTCGCCCCCACCTGTCAGACTGCCCCAAGACGATGTAATCAACCGTGTCAGTTCAACAATGGCAATGGACCCAATGGCGAAATAGTGACCCTTCAGGCGCAGAATGATGGCCCCCAGCAAGGCTGCAAAAACCGCAACGAGGAGTGTTGCAAACAACCAGGCCAGCACCAACGGCACCCCATTGCGCTGGGCAATGGCTCCTGCATACCAACCAATTCCAAAAAAGGCTGCCGTTGAAAAGGACGGATACCCCGTGATCCCGCCGATAAAGTTCCAAGAGACGGCCATGACGGAAAACATTGAAACAGATATTGCGATCCGGATCGTATAGTTATCCGCGAGAAGCGGCGTCGCGGCAATCATAGCCACCCACAACGCAAAGGCGCCGAAGCATAAAAGCTGTTTCATTACTCGTATCCCTTAACACCAGCAATACCGGTCGGTCGCACAATCAACAGAAACAACATCAAGAGAAAGCCAACTGTCGTCGCATTTTGCGGCCCGATCGTGAAGCCGGCGATGCTTTCAATCAGCCCCAGCGCGATGCCGCCAATCAGCGCACCGGGCACACTGCCCAAGCCGCCAATCACGCAAATGACAAAGGCTTTGCCAAGAAATGTTCCAGTCAGGTTTGTCGTGATGGGAAAGACCATAGAGAAAATCGCCCCGGCCGCCCCAGCCATCAAGGCCCCAATCCCAAAGGTAATGGCATAGACGTGATTTACGCGAATGCCCATCAATGTGGCGGCCTGACGATCCATGCGTACAGCGACAATGGCACGACCAATCTTGGATGCCCGCATCACCAAGAACAGGATGCCAGTCAACAACAGCGCCAACCCCATTCCCAGCAAGCGATCCACCGGCAGATAAAGGTCGCCTAAATTCAAGGTTCCTAAATCCAATGTCACACGGCGTGGTGTCGCCGTGAAAAACACCGTCATCAAGTTATAGAGGATCATGTCCAGACCAAAGGTCAGCGTCAGGGTGGTCAGAACCGGCGCCATAACGACCTTATTGATAAAGAAATACTGCAGCCCATAGCCCAGGCCGAATAGAATGATCGTAATGATCGGCAGGACCACAATGGGGTTCACCCCCGAATACTGCCACGCAAAGTATGTCAGGTAGCCACCGAGAATAATGAAAGACCCATGCAGCATATTGATGATGTTAAGCACGCCCCAAACCAACGAAAAGCCAATCGCGATGCAGGCATAAAGCGAGCCCAAGACAATACCATTAAGGAGGATTTGAAGAATATCCACAATGCACGTCCCGATCTGATCTTATGTGGCGAAAGAAAATTTAGCCCTTTGCGGAGAGGGGACGGTTTTGTCTCCAAAATCCGCCCCCAATCTGTCCCGCAAATTGCGCGCTTTAGTCGATCATTTTCAGATCAGCGTTTTTGATCGATTCAGGATACAGGACTTTAATTTCTTCGCCCTGGACCTGAATGATTGGCATTTCACGCCCCTGATTCATCCCATTATCACCGAAATCAATCGGGCCATAGAATGTCAGGATGTCGGTGGCTGCCAAGGCATCCCGAACCGCTTGCTTGTCTTTTGAGCCAGCAGCCTGAACGGCACTCACCAGAACATCCGCAGCGGCAGCACAGGAGGCATGAACATAGTCCGGATCGGACTCATAAGCAGCGGTAAAGTCAGCATAGAAGGAAGCTGTCGTGCTCCATGGGCCCACCGCATCGGTGTAGGCGGTTGAATGGTGCCACCAGGTCGAACTGGTCACGCCATCCGCAAGGTCGCCCAAACCTTCGGTGAATTCACGATAGGCAGGGCCCGTCACCATCGTGATGATCGGGGACGTTACGCCCATATCCGACAACTGCTTACGACCCAAAATAAGATCCTGGGTATAACCCGTCATGTACACCCAGTCCGGGTTCTCCGACTTAATGGCAGAGACTGCAGCCGAGTGATCCATTGTCCCAACGGCATAAAGCTCATTATAGACAACATCCAAACCGCCAGATTCAGCAGATGCGGCTAAGGCACTTGCCATAGCTTTCGGAAACACGTCATCGCGGCCATAGATCGCCACAGTCTTCAGATCAGGTTTTTTTTCCTTGAAAAATTCGACCATGGATTCGGTCATACCGGTGTTTGGCGCAAGCGTGCCAAAGAGATACTTAAAGCCTTGGTCATAGACCGACACTGAGGATGCCACACAGGCCAGCATTGGGACCTGATACCGTTCTGCAACCGCCGCAATGATCTTCGTATGACCAGAGCCAAATGGCGCCATCAGAACATCAACATTGTCATCGGTAATCAGTTTTTCGGCCAATTGCCCGGCGCGCTTTCCGTCCGTCTGATAATCATACTCGACGAATTTGACCTGCATTTTCTTGCCGTCGACATCAATGCCGCCAGCAGCATTGATTTTGTCCAGCCACAGCTTCCAAACATCCTGCTGCTTCTTACCTTCATCGGCCAGACCACCGGTCAGCGCCAAAGGCGCCCCAATGACCAGCACATCATCCGCAGCCACGGCTGGCCCAGCAGCACTCGCCATCGCAATGCCCAAGGTCAAACCCGCTATCTTCAATCCATTTTTGAGTGTCATAGTCATGTCCACCACATCCTTCCTGTTCAAAAAAATCCCAAGACAGCCTTTTGAAAACAGCTGTTCCGGGCTCAAATAAGCAAGGGTCATGCCAAAGTCGTAACTATAACTATTGTAACTACATTTTTAAAAATAGCTCGGAACAACCACCTGAATTTGTCTAATTTTTAACCACCAAAAACACAGCCGATTAAATATTAATCAATCTTTCGAAGCGAGAGAAGACAAAGAAAAAACCCATGCCAAAAAAAGAAGGGCGGTCGGAATAACGCCGAGCCGCCCTCTTTAATTTTCCCTGGAATACCTGTTGGTCAGGGAGTTCTGACGCCCGCCACCTGACTGTTTAAAGGCGACCAGCTTTCGCCGCTTGCTGCACCTCTTTGCTTTGATACTTCGACCACATACTGGTCAGAAAATCGAGCGAGAGCGGGTCGAGGTCATAACGGGGTAAAGGATCTTCATCCCAATGCCCATATGTGTCTTGTCCCCGCACACACAGCGCCGTGCGACGGCCCAGAGTCGAACCAACATGCGCCCCAATGTAAAAGAAGGCCAGTCCGATCCGACGATCGTCCGAGTAATTCCCCAAGCTGCCATGCGCGGTGCGTACATGATGCATGGAAAATTCACCGGGGTCTAATTCCAGGTATTTGGCCTGGTCATCATCGACACCGCGAATGGTTTGACCCTTAGCGAGCAGATTCTTGGGATCATAGGTTTCATCATGTTCAAAATCCTCCCCCAGATGAGAGCCCGGCAGCACCCGAAGGCATCCGTTCTCTTTATTGCTAGGGGTGAAGGCCAACCAAACAGTCACAGAGTCATTCGGTGTCAGGCCGTAATAGGCTGAATCCTGATGCCACGAGACGAACTTGTCACTGCGGGCCGCCTTCGCAAACATTGATGATCCAAAGAGTAAGATATCTGGTCCCAGAAGTGATTCAACGGCATCCAGGATCAACGGGTTCCTCGCCAAATCAACCATCCAGGGAGAGGCAATATGCGCTTTGATCTTCATGCGCTTATTACAATCCTCCTGGAGTGTCTCCTCCATCGCTTCCAAACGACGGCGGCAATCCTTCGCATGGGCCTGCGTGATAGCACGCCGCTTCAAAAAGTAGCCGTCTCGTTCGAAGTCTGCCACTTCTTCTGAGGTCAGATATCCACTCATCATCATGCTCCCAAATACCGCGTTATTGGTTCAAACGCATTTCTGCCGTCGCCAGATTAGCCGGGGATAGAATTACCGGTTTGCCATCCTGAATCTGAATGATCGGCAAGTTGCGGTTATCATTCAGACCATCTTCCCGGAAACTGATCGGCCCATAGAATGTTTCGATATCCAGGTTCTGCAATGCGGTTCGCACAGCATCACGATCCAACGTACCGGCCGTTTCAATTGCCTTCTGCAGGGCGATCAGCGCGGCAGCGGATGAGGCATGAACATAATCGGGTTCTTCGCCAGAGGCCTTAACAACCGCGTCATAAAATGCCTGTGTCGTCCCAAACACATCATCTCCAGAATAATCTGCGGAGTAATGCCACCAGGTCGCACTGGTCACATTTTCAGCCAACGGACCAAGGTTCTCAACAAATTCACGATAGGCCGGGCCCGTGATCATGGTCACGATCGGGGCATTGATGCCTTGCTCTTCCATTTGCTTGCGGACGAGAACCAAATCACCGGTATACCCCGTGACATAAATCCAGTCGGGCTTGGCCGCCCGCATACCAACCGTCGCTGCGGAATGATCCAGGGTTCCAACAGGATACAGCTCCTCGTAGACCACCTCAATGCCTCGGGCCGTGGCAGCTTTTGACATCAGGCTCGCCATGATTTTCGGGAAGACATCATCCCGGCCATAGATCGCCATTTTCTTCAGGTCAGGCTTTTTCGCCGTGAAGAGATCCAACATACCATCAATCAGACCGCCGGATGGGGCCAATGTACCAAACAGATTTTTGTACCCTTGATTATGCACCGGCTCCGAGGACGCCACAGCAATAATAGGAACGCCATACCGTTCTGCGACACCGGCCGTTATCTTGGTGTGCCCTGACCCAAACGGGGCTGTCAGGAAATCAACTTTATCATCAATGATCAGTTTTTCCGCCAACTGCCCGGCCCGTTTCCCATCGGTCTGGTAGTCATAGGTGATAAGTTCGACAGGCATCATCACGCCACCGACATCAATACCACCCAGCGCATTGATCCGCTCAAGCCACATATCATAGGCCAGTTTTTGCTTGGCCCCTTCCGACGCCAGGCCACCCGAAAGAGCCAAAGGCGCGCCAATTTTAATGACACCGTCTTCAGCACCGGCATGCCCCATCATTCCAAGGGTCATGACACTAAGAGCAATGGCGCCCCGCTGGAGCCGCCGCACAAAACCTTGTCCCATCTTTATCCCAACCTTCCTGTTCATTTTGTTTGGGAAGCAATCTTCTCGAAGCTTCCTCTGGACAAAATGACGCAAGAGATATGCCAAAGTCGTAATCATAACTATTGTAACTACTTATATAAAATTTTCAGGACGAACGACCGAGAAACTGTATAAATTCCAACCATAAAAAATCGGCATCGCTCAGAAAATAGACAGCGCACGCCATGTAAAAATCTGCGTTCTTTGGCGCATTCGATGATGTTTTGGAAAGTGCGTGAGACTGGACTTGTAACGGTTTGGTTCCGGTCACTTGAGATTATATACTTGAAAAACCCATACTATATACGGTACCGCGCGGACTAGCTCCTGAGTAAGGTCTAGCTTCTTAAGAAAATCTGCATGCAATGCCGGTCCTATACCCCCTCATGACGGAGTGTACTAAGATAATAATGCCATGGCTTACGAGTATCAGATTTGTTTAAGCCCCCTAGAGTGACGTTATCTGCCCAAGATTGGTGCGCACGAGACATCCTAAAACCTATGCGTGATCACCCATTATCATCTGGCAAACCTTTCAATAAAGCTTCCTTAACGTCCTTCTTTGTAATCTTTCCATATGCAGATTTTGGTAAGCTATCCCAAAATACGACTTTCTTCGGCATTTTGTACCGTGAAATTTTGTTTTCGAGCCAAGCGAGCAGATCAGCCTCTTCAAGCGAACACCCCTGCCGGCAAACACATACAGCGACACCTGACTCGCCCCAGGTTGGGTCGGGCATTCCAACGATCGCAACTTCTACGATGGAAGGATGGTTTAGTATCTTTTCCTCGATTTCCTTCGGGTAAACATTAGATCCACCTGAGATGTACATATCTGAAGCACGCCCCGTAATGTACAGAAACCCTTCGGCATCCTGATACCCAATATCCCCGGTGACAAACCAGCCGTTCCTAAACGCCTTCTGATTGGCTTCCGGATTATTGTAATATCCTGCAAAGACCGCCGGGCCACAGACGCAAATGTCTCCGGCTTCACCAGGTGGCAATTCCGTTCCAGTGGCATCTTGAATGCTAACCTGCATGCCCGTGCGTTCAAATCCACAGGTGCCAATCTTAACGTCTGTCCCATAGGCGCTGACGTCAAACATCTTAACGCACAAGGTGATGCCCGGTGTCGTGCGTATATCGACGGGGGCTTGGTATGATCCTGATCCTGAAACGGGACTGGAGCGTCATGGGAACCCCAATGTCTTAACCCTGGACCTTGGCACCTCTTCGCTGTCTCAAGGATGTTCGGCACATACATGTCTGGTTGAGGTGCGCGGCCCTGTAAAAGAAGCCATTGCAACACAGGCATTTGTTTTACCGGCCTTACAAAGTTCCAGGTTAAAAAGCAATGCGATCTGATATCTAGGAGCGTCATAAACTCACAAAGAACACCGATTTCCACCTTTTAACCTCAAGCCATGACAGCTTTCTAACACCCCTGTCTGACTGGACAAGAAAAGAGAACTGAGAAAATTCTTGATATTATTGTAAGCGAGCAAATTCAAAATGTATTGAATAATGGTACAAAAGGCTGGAAGGCGTGGTAAAAACCTAAACCTACAATAACACAACCACTTGATTTAATTTATATATTATCAACTCAATTCGAATCCCCCTCTCTCCGCCATTGCTAATCACAAGTTAAGAATATTAATCAATCTATTGGTTTCACGATTGGCCACGCCCAGTTTTCCATTGTCTGGCCAAGCCAAAGCCGTTGCGAAAGAAAATTCACTGATTTGTGGCGACTATTCAACCAAACCAAGCCAATTGAGTGGCCCAACAATCTACATTTTTGAAAAGTTCTTGCATTTAGAAGGCACAACACCTGCCAACAAATCCATTTCTGTCAGATTTGGCTTTTCATTGTTTTTGCTCCCCTATTACAACTATAAATGCAAGAACGGTCTAGCAGCAACAGTTCTAGGTCTTCGATTTTGGGTATGGCGCTAGGAGATTTTCCGCATTCCAGGTGTTTCCACCGTCTCTTCCCACATACCCTGTCACAGAAGAAACAACATCTTTGAAGCACTTTGCTACCTTTATCAAACTACCTGTTGTTTTTTTCCATCGCATCACGCGCAAATTCTCGGGCATTGTGGATATGCTGAACGGCGGCACCGCGCGCACGGTCTGGATCGCCGGTCTTTAGGGCAGTAAGAATGGCAGCCATTTCTTCCAGGCTCTGCTTTGGGCGTTCTGATAAAGACATCGACCGTGACCGCAGCAAATTGATGCGCGCCAGCAAGCCACGCAGCAGCTCCGCCAGCAGCGCATTCCCGCAGCCGTTTAAAATCACGTCATAGAATGCATTGGTGGAGTCCAGTAGTTCACGGCGATCATAGGATTCCGTCACGGCATGCTTAAAACGCGCCAGAGCGACTTCCATTGCAGTGGTTTCTTCAGGGGTTATCTTCTGGGCGAAAAGGCTTGCGGCCTCCCCTTCCAACAATTCGCGGACCGTATAGATCTCCTCAGCCTCGGCCCAGGTAAGCTTTGCGACAGAGGGTCCCTTATAGGGTTCAATATTGACCAATCGCTCCGCTTCCAACTGACGGAAAACCTCCCGAACAGAGGTTCTGCTGACACCGAGCCGAGTACACATGTCGCCTTCAACCAAACGCTGACCCGGCACCAATCCCCCCGTCAAGATTTCGTTGCGCACCGTCGTCAAAACAAATTCCCGAACGGTCCCAACTTTCTCATTTTCTTTTTTTGCTGAACTCGGCTTCATATTCTGGGTCCCTACCTGCCGGCGTTTTCTTCTAAAAATGGGTCAACTACTTTCATAAAGTCGGTCAGGTTATCGTCATGCACATAGTGACCCGCCGCCGCGATCTCGTGCATGGCAAACCGGTCGTTCCGTTCACAAACCGCCGTCGCCGTCTCCAATTTAAGATAATCAGATTTTGCCCCCCGCAATATAAGAGCCGGACAATCCACCCGATCAACACTGGGCCAAAGATCTGGTGCACCGCGCCCGTCCGCCGGAGAAATGCGACAGGCAGCAATCCCCGCCTGATCGTGTTTCCAGACCAACTCGCCTTCCAACTCCTTTAATGAGTTTTTTACACGAGATGCAATCGCCGCGTCACTAACATTCGGACGTGCCGTGCGCCAAAAGGCCTCTGCTTCATCCCAGCTAGAAAACGCCATTGGTGTTTTCTTCAACTCTTCAAAAATGCGCGCAACACCGGCACTTCCAGGATTTGCCGCACCAGGCCCGCTGTCTTCAAGGATCAGCGACACCACGCGATCTGGATGACGCCCTGTATACATAAGGGCATTTGCACCCCCCATGGAATGCCCCAGCAGATGAACCCGCTTGAAGTTCAGGGCATCAATAAATGCCTCCAGATCGGAGACATATTGGTCTGTATAATAGTTGCGGTCAGGGTCCCAATCGGTATCGCCCCGACCGCGCTGATCCAAGGCAACAACGTAGCACCGGTCCTGCATTTTGTGGGCAATCATATCGAAGGTTCTGGCATATCCACGCAAACCGTGCAGACAAATCAAAACAGGCAGGCTGGGATCCCCCCAGGTCACATAGTGGAATTGCATGCCCTTAATATCGACAAAGTGATCGTCTCCTGTGTTTTGCACATCATGGCCTTTTTGACCAATCGACATCGTTTCCTCCTAAATACTTCGAGACTTATAAATTTGAACCAGGCGCATGCTCGTTAGAACAGGCTATTTGCCCATGTCTGACCAAGCCATCCTGATCAGACCAAGCCATCCTGGCCCTGAACATCCGCAACATCCAGGCCACCCAATCGTGCATGTAGTCGGCCCCGGGTCGCAAATGCCCATATGATGATGACTTCATCAGCATTGGGACCATCATTGAACTGCGCGGAGACGGAGTCATAGTGAGACCGCACATAAAGTGCATCCTTATGCGCCAAAGGAACGTCAATAATCGTACCTGGTGCGCCGCGCTTTCCTGTGGACGGCACCCAGGATTTTGCACCCCCAATTCCGTCACGCACCGGATTGGCAGCCGGATTGGTCAACAGAGCATTGCCATGCTCATACTCACCAGATAGACCGACCAAACAGGCCTTACCATAACTTTCGATCTGATGACCTTGAGCGGCTTTTTCAATGCGGCGGGCAAACTCACGCCCAAGGTCCGGCGAAGGGTCGATAAATGGAGACAAGTCCTCAACATATTCCCCGGCAAAGGGATTGTGGAGGCAGGCGGCAAGAACAAACTTGCGCAATGGCTCACCATCAGCAGGCGCACCGTTCTCAGTGGCCAGCGTATCTTCCATTTGCAGATACCATTTACGAATGTGAAAAGCAGAAAAATTGGGCGTCTTCATTGACCGACAGTATCCTTCTTAGGGTCAGATATATCTCCGGCTGGAGATAGAAACAGGGGGTGCCAAGGTCCCTTGGCAATACGCTGATGTAACGGCTCCCCCTTTCCTCTTTGGGCAGGCATGGTTCCTTGAACCTGGATCAGGCAATCGATTGCGGATGGGCCTTTACCTCTGCAGCAAAGGGAGTCCAGGCAACCGCCGTGATTTCGCTGAAGTCACGCCATTCCTTAAACCAGCTTTTCCCGCCATCGACGGAGCGCAGCAGATGGCCATATTTTGTACCGGCAAACAGAAGATCTGGATTGCTGTCATGGGCCCCAAAAACCCATACCGTTGAATTGGGGGGCGTGTGCAGCGTTGACGACACCCAGCTTTCACCCCGATCCACCGACCGATAAATCTTGGTCCGCGTTCCGGGTGTGCCGTCGCCCATAGCCACCAGCATTGCGCTGCCCGCAGGATCCAGCAATTGAAGCGTGCGCGTATAGTACAGATTATCAAACCGGTCCTTAGATGCCTGACCACGCCATGTATTGCCATCATCGGTGCTTTCCCAAACAGAGTTGACCGTTGCGACGAAATACTGTGTGGGCGCCCCCTCTTTAGCCGCCGCTATAGCAATACAATGGATGTCAGAATTGCTGATGCCGCTTTCAGGGGTATCCACTCGGGACCAGGTTTCCCCGAAATCCGTGCTTCGCCAGGCACCGCCCTCTTCAACACCGAACCAAACCTCTCCATCTCGTTCGGGATGGGCGCAAATTGTTAGGATGCGCGGGCGGTTCACGCCTTGGCAGAATTCCGGCAATTCGACGCCAAGGTCTTTCCAGGACGCACCCCCATCGTCAGAGCGATACATTCTGCCCCGCGATGGCGCGCCAGTGCCCGCATAGACGACTTTGGGATCGGTTTTGCTATAAGCGATGGCCCAAACGGTCATGCCATCCATCGGCGACGATACTTTATCGAAATGAACGCCCCCATCGACGCTCAGGCACATGCCAACATCGGCCCCGGCCAGAACGCGTGTGGGGTTCTGAGGATCGACGGCGAGACTGCGGACGGTACCATCGAATTCAATGGCTTCCTTCAGGCCCAACCGATGCCACGTTGCACCATCGTCCGCGCTGCGCAGAATGCCTTGTCCGGCAGTAGCGACAAGAATTGTTCCGTCCATAGTCAATCACTCCTCTTTCTTCTCAATTATGCAGACGGCCTAAGTTAACGACCGCTGTTTTCTATTGTAGAGACCTTCGAAACCGTGAGTTTCAAATCCTGTGGCTCTAGCCGTGAAAAGCGGCTTGCAACGACGCCCAAGATGGCAAGCACAGCGGCAAAGCCAATTATCTCCCAATTTGAAAGGGCGATAACCACCGTGTCGCCAGGCAGCGCCATTGCCAAACCACTCAGGAACAGTAAGGCACGGGCCAACCAGCCCAACAGGCTGTTCTTTATCGTGCCGATCCAGAATAAATGCCCCTGCAACCCTGCAGAAATGAGACCGACTCCAATGACGGCACTGCAAAAGACAGTGGCAACCTCTGAAAATGACCCCTGCCCGATCAAAGCTGGATTCAAGACAAAAAAGAACGGCACGAAGTATATGATGCTCCCCAACCGCATCGCCTCAAGACCAGTCCTGAAGGGATTAGCACGCGCAACCGAGGCAGCGGCAAAGGCACCAATGGCAACCGGCGGCGTGATGAAGGAGATCATCCCCCAATACAGCATGAACAAATGGACGGCCAATGGGTCCAACCCATTGCTGGTTAATGCTGGCGCCAAAGTTACGGCCAGAAAAAGATAGGCCGCAGTAACAGTCATGCCGATGCCGAGTATAAAGCTGGTGATCGCCCCCATTACTAACAGCAAGATCACGGAATCGCCCGCTATTGCGACGAGTTGATAACTGAGACTGCCAATTTTCCCCGTCAACATCATGGACCCGATCACCAAACCAACACAGGCCAGCAAGGCGGTCAGTTCGGCAAACAAAGTACCCATTCCGATGACGAACGCTTCCAACCGTGCCCAAGTCCAGCGATGCTTTTTAGAGAACTGATTGATGATCAGAAGTAGAGCTGTCGCGACATAAGGTGCCTGTGATTCACGCTGAAAATAAACCAGCATGATAATCAAAAGGACAAATACAAAGACGAAGTACCAACCCTCCCGCATGACCTGTCCAAATTTTGGAACCTCTGCGTCCTCCAGACCTTTCAAGCCATTTCGAGCGGAATAGGCATCAATCTGAAGAAACAGTCCTAGATAGAACAGAAGGGACGGGATAATCGCGGCAACAACGATATCTGAATAGGGAATCCCTAAGAATGTGGCCATGACAAAGGCGGTTGTTCCCATGACGGGCGGCATCAAGACCCCCCCAGTTGACGCGCACGCCTCAACACCAGCGGCATAGCTACCACGGAACCCAACGCGCTTCATTGCCGGAATGGTCATCACGCCCGTTGTCATCACATTGGTAATGACACTGCCGCTCATCGAGCCCATGAGACCCGAAGCAAAAATCGCAACCTTTGCAGGGCCACCACGGCGACGCCCCAACAAAGAGAATGCCAAATTCAGAAAAAATTCACCACCCCCTGTGTATTGCAGCGCAACACCAAAAATCAAAAACCCAATAACGATCGTCCCCAACGCTGTCATTGGGATCCCAAGAATACTTTCACTGCCAAATATGTGGAATCCGGCAGTTGTCATAGGCGAGATATTAGGAGCTGACAGAAACCCTGGCGCAATAGATGAATACATCGGGTATGTCGAGGCCAGCAAACAGACGACGAAGACAGCGTTTCCGCCGGCCCTTCGACAAGCCTCTAACACGAGCCCCCACAGCACAAATGCAAGAATTTGTGCATATACGGGCGCATCATATTCCCAACCAATATCAACGATATCATTCGATAGAAATGTAAAGTAGGCGCACACGGCCAGCGTGACTGCGGCCAAGATCCAATCCCACCACGGAACGCGATGCTCCAATGCCCCAAACGCCGGAAACAACAAAAATACGAGAGGCAATAGTGCAGCAAGTAGGAAGTAAAAATACTGCGTCTCTAACGGCACATAAAGTCCGAGACGATTCCCCAGTCCAAATATGATGTAAATTGAGGCAAAGGCGGCGCCAATCGCAGCGGCGATCAACCACCAGCGGGTAAGACCTCTTAATTGGCGAACCCGTTCTGGGACTGAGTCTGATGAAGACGGTGCCAAGGAAGGGCTGGTTTTTACAGAGTGATCGGACATTTAAATTTCATCCTAACTTAGTCATTCCGCTGGCAGCGAATTATCTTCCGTTTCCAACATCCCACTAACCCCACCGATCAGGAGGCGCCAGACCGATCAAATCGGCCAAAGCACCTCCCGACAGGCCAGGGGATTACCAATCGCGGAAAGGAACATCCAAGCCGGCTGCATCCAACGCATTTGCACGCGTTTTCTTCCAAGCCTCAGTGAAAGCGTCGTCGTCCAAGCTCATGTCCATTGATGCCCAGGCATCCTGCAGAACCTCGATACGGTGCAGCAGCTTTTCATTGTGCTTGTCATTCTCTTCCGTCCACATGCCTTTTTCCCGGAAGTACTTGATCGCACCCGGCTGGAACGGGAATGCAAACTTCAGGGGCTGCTGAGACAGGCGATAGCCACCCATGCTAGGCGCGCCATCCTTGATGCCGTCATAGTTCTCCATGACCGCTTTGGTCAGGCTATACGCGGTCTGATCGTCAAGGTTTTCCGACCCCACAAAGATTGGATAGGGATAGTTAACACCTTCAAAAGGCACCTTGCCTTGCGAATTTGAATCAACCTCAATCCCCTGCTCGACAAGGGCTGGCGTCCATAGTGGCTGTACGGCACGCGCCCGCTTCCAACCTTCCTCATCATCCGCAGGAACCGAGACCCAGAAAATACCACGGGGCGACGCTGCAATCTGATTAAACACACTGGTAACAGTAGCACCCCATGTCGCATCAGCCTGGCCATTAATAATAGCATCTGCCGCTTGCTTCCAGCCTGGCACAACAACCTGTTCAACATCATCCCAGGTCAACCCTGCGAATGCCAAGAAAGCTTCAGCATTAATATTCTGAGCGGCCGCGCCCTTGATATAGACGATGCGCTTGCCGCGATAATCGGCCAAGGTTTTAATACCGGAGTCTTTCGTGGTCACCAATCCTTGACCAATCGTCGTGGTCAGATTGTTGAACAGATTATACATCTTCTGAGGGCCCCATTTCTTCACACCGAAGCCCATAGCGCCTTCTTGTGCGAAAAGAGCCGTGATCCCACAGGCGCAGATTGAGGTCTGCTTTTCCCGAATTGGAACCAAGCGCGCAATATCATTGTTGCCAGGGATAACACGCAGTGACGTACCATATTCCTTTTCCAACATCTGCCCGATCGCAACAGATTGCGCATAGGCTGAAGATGATGTCGTCAACGATGTCCAGGATAGGTTTTTTGGCAAGGTGACATCGTCCGCAAATGCGGTGCCGGATGCCACGGCAATCGAAAGAGAAAGAGCTGCTGTCGCAGCCTTCATGTACTTCTTCATAGTCTCCGTCCTCTCTGTTTAATGTGACTCGTCTTTCAACTATCTCAGAAAACCCGATGGGAGATTCTTGCTTTCGTGCCGCCGATCTGCCTTACGCCTGCAATGACATCCATGCGATAGAATCGCGGATTATGCCAATTCAGATGCTTGGATTGATCTTGCCGAATGCCCTAATTCCCCAAAAAAGTCTCCAGCACGGGGCTTTTTATTATCCCGCATTCTGTATGATTAAATTGTATGACAATTTTGAATTATGATTCAAGGGAAAACTTGGAAAGATCTAAAAAAACTTATAAAAGTGCTTTATCTTATTGAATTTAATAATATTTACTCCACGGGCACCCCAAAGAACCCTGGATGGAGACACAGCGAACACGATAGTTCTGATGTCTCCCCGGCTCTCTGAAAGCCTCAAAACGCTGTCACTTGAATTGGAAAATGATCATAGTGAGCCATTAAGGCTCCGATTCACGTCTTTATCCTCAACTGATTGGGAGCAATTCCGCAGCCTGAAAAGATGCCTCTATTCGATTGGTATCGGGCGCTGCGTACAACGTCGTGCGTTGTGCCGGCACACGACCCGCACGGCGAATCGTATCTTCCATTTTAGCGGGCGACATCTCTTGTCCGAAATCTGCTCCAGCAGCCCGGGAGATCGATTCATTCATCAAAGTACCGCCCATATCATTCGCCCCACTTGCCAAACACTGGGCCGCTCCATCTGGTCCTAACTTTACCCAGGACGTTTGGATGTTCTGAATGACCGGATGAAGAACCAATCGAGAGACGGCATGCATCAGCAGTGTCTCGCGCCATGTGGGACCTCGACGCACCGCCCCTTTCAGGTAGATAGGCGTCTCCATGTAAACGAATGGCAGAGGAACAAACTCTGTAATACCGCCGGTTCTCTCTTGCAGCATGCGCAGCCGCAGCAAATGACGCGCCCAATGGTAAGGACGATCAACATGGCCAAACATAATGGTGGACGTTGTGCGCAACCCTAGCATGTGCGCTGTTTCTACGACTGACAACCACCCCTGCGTCGACAATTTGTCGGGACATAAGATTGCGCGAACTTCATCATCTAGAATTTCAGCGGCCGTTCCCGGCAGGGTATCCAGGCCCGCATCGCGCAGTCGCTCCAAGTAGGATGCAACACTGAGCCCCAAGGTCGAAGCCCCTTGCGAAATCTCCAAAGGAGAAAAGGCATGGATATGCATTCCCGGAACAGCCTCGCGAACAGCCCTAACGATGCCAAGATATGTATCCCCGGTGTATTTTGGATGGATGCCTCCTTGAAGGCATACTTCGGTTGCACCACGGGCCCATGCTTCTTCTGCACGCGCCGCGATATCATCGACATTCAAATCATATGGCTTACCCCGCAGAACTTCCGAGGTCTTTCCTTTTGAAAAGGCACAAAACTGACATTTGAAAGAACAGATATTTGTGTAATTTATGTTGCGCGTCACAACATATCGAACAGTGTTCCCCACGGTCGAGGCCCGAAGAGCATCTGCCTCTTCCCGAATCAGATCAAACTCCCCCCCCCGCGCTTTGAACAGCCGCGTCACATCGCCCTCGCTCAAGGATGAACCGTAGCGCAGCGATGTTAGAATTCTTTCAACATGCCGACCTGCCAACAGGTCGGGTTCAATACTTGGTGATGGGATTTTATCTGCGCGCCCAGGCGACCATTCCTGCTCTCGCACGAATCCATCTGAATCGACACAATGCAAGGCAGTTTTTCGCATCGCTGGCGTCAGATTGGTCGCGTTTTGAAATAGATATTTCGGATAGACCGTCAGACGCTCAACAAGCAGCTTTCCAGCGGCTTTGGTTTCTTGAGACAAAGCATCCAGATGCGGCCAGGGCGCTTCTGGATTCACATGGTCCGGGGTCACCGGCGACACACCACCCCAGTCATTAATGCCTGCAGGAATCAGATGCTTCGCAGCATCAGGTGTCAGATTGGGCGGGGCCTGAATGCTGACCTCTTTGTCAAAAATGACGCGCGCTGCGGCAATTGTCCACCGCAGTTCATCGGTTGTCGGCTCTGTGGCGTCCGACATCAATGTGCCCTGCTTGGCGCGGAAATTCTGTACAATGATTTCTTGCAGATGCCCGTACCGTTGGTGAAGCGCGTGTAGCTCAAACAAGGCGTCCAGGCGTTCTGCGCGGGTTTCTCCAATTCCTATCAGAATGCCAGTGGTGAACGGCACATTCTGGCGACCGGCCTCAGCGATTGTTTCCAATCGTACCTGTGGGTCCTTATCTGGCGATCCATAGTGACATCCGCCCTTCTCCATCAGGCGATACGACGACGATTCCAGCATAATCCCCATACTGGCGGAAACGCCGCGCAGCATCTCAACGTCTTGGGCAGTCATCACGCCCGGATTCAGATGGGGCAACAGACCGGTTTCCGCGAAAACCAGTTTCGCCATGTCAGCAAGATACGCCAGGGTGGATGGATATCCCATCTCCGCCAATGCCTCACGCGCAACGCGGTAGCGAAGTTCAGGCTTATCACCCAGGGTGAACAAAGCCTCCCGGCATCCAACCGCCGCGCCCTGTCTTGCAATATCCAGGACTTGTTCTGCGGTCAGATAGGGACTCATCCCCTTCTTTGGCGGATGCGCGAATGTGCAATAGTGACACACATCCCGGCACAATTGGGACAGCGGAATAAAGACCTTGCGCGAATAAGAAATGGTTTCGCCCCAGGCGGAATCGCGAAGGGTCACAGCCTGATCAATCAGCGCGTCATCAGGCATGGCCAGCAACGATTCGGGTGTGACCGCGTTCGTTCGAGCCTTATCTGACAGAACGGGTTCCTGATGGTTTACGCTGGAGGTCATCATGGCTGAACCCTTTCAAACTCAAATGAACTGGAAAAGATGTGGCTCTGTCTTAAAAAACCGCCCGCAATCGTATCGGACCGAAGGGCGCGAAAATCGCGCAGGTCGTTAGGGGTATCGATGTCAAAAGCCAAACCGGGCAGCACGACGCACTCACAGGGGATACCGCTCTGCTCTGTGACATGCTGGTGACGTCGTGCACTGTTAAGACCGAATTGCGAGGGAATGGCATGTGCGGGCGATAAAAACAGACCATTTGTGCCCATACCATCGCGAGAGGGCGCGATACGAACCAGCCTGCCCTGAGCCTCTGCGACAAGCTGATCCACCTCCCAAGCGGTGAGGAGGGGAATGTCTGAGGGCAGAATGACAGCAGAAAGATCACCCTGAAACGGGGACAGGGCTTTAACGCCCGCCGCAACCGCATGATTGTACCCCCGGTTGGCCGTCTCTTGCAGGATGGAGACACCATATTCTGCACAAATACCGGCAACCTCGTCATTCTCAGCCACAACAAAGATCTGGTCGATTGACCGCGCATGCGTGACCGCGCCCAAAACATCGCGCAACATGGCCCTGGCCAGTCCGGCACGCTCCGCCGCTGCCAGAACCGGGGCGAGACGTTGTTTGGCCTGGCTGGTATTCTTAACTGGGATCAGGGCCGTGACCATTAACCGCCCCCATCCAAAACCACGTTTGCGGCTTTCAGACAGGCCCGCGCCAATGAAACCTTAGACAGCGCATCCGTCATCATCGTCTGTTCAACATGGGCCTCAATATCCAACGCCTTGATCTGCGGCGCGGTGGCAGCATCCACCTGATCCAGGACAAAGCCTGTCAGGATATCCTGATAATGCTGTGCGACGGTCAACGCAGAGCTGGGCAGGCCCAATTCCACCATCATTTTTGCCGCGGGTCCCTTGATCGCGTTCCCCCCAACGATGGGAGACACAGCAACGACCGGACCGTCAAAACCTTCCAGCATATCCGCAAAACCGCCAATGGCCAGAATGGGGTCAATGCTGACAAAGGGGTTTGAGGGCGCAATCAACACAGCCGCGACATCGTCATTTTCAAAACAAGTCCGCAGGCCGGGATTAAGGCGGGCCGTGTCCGCGCCTTGGAAGCTGAACCCTTTCACGCTGGGCTGGCACTGTTCCCGAACGAAATACTCCTGGAAGGACAGTTGGCCAGACTCTGTGTCCACCATGGTTGGTACCGGATCATCACTCATCGGCAGAATTGTGGTTTGCACACCCAAATTCCGACACAGAATTCGGGTTGCCTCTGTCAGTCCTTTTCCGGACTGCAGCAAATGGCTCCGCATTATATGCAGGGCTAAATCCATATCGCCAAGATTGAACCAGTCTTCACCACCAACCTGTTTTAGGGCGCGCATGAAATTCCAGGTTTCATCAACACGACCCCAGCCTCGCACCGGATCAGCAAGGTCAGATAAGGCATAGGTCAGGCTGTCAATGTCGGGGCAAATCCTCAGCCCCATATGGCTGAAGTCATCACCTGTATTGGCAACAACCAAAAGCGCGTCCGGCGGCAAAACCTTGGACAGGCCATAGACCAGCTTCGCGCCGCCAACGCCCCCAGAGAGAACGACAATCTTGCCCTGATCACTCATAGGAACAAATCCTCTGCCTCAGGCCGCAGCAAGACCGAAACATCGCTGTTTGGCGCGTCGAACTGCAACCCTCGGACCAGAACGACGGGCCGGGATTCCGCTGCTTGCCCCTGTACCAGGGAGGCAGCCCCCGCCACTTCATCCGCAATTGCCTGTTCGCTGACCTGCAAGGGACGACCAAAGAGGTCCGGGCGCCCCCGCAAATCTATTAAGGCAGGCAAACCATCGGACCCAATCGCTAATCCAACAGCGCCCATCCGCCAGGCTCGCCCAATGCTATCATTGATGACGACAGCGACATTTTTGCCTGTCTGTTTCAGAATTTGTTCGCGGATTCGCCGACAACTGGCATCTGGATCTAAGGGCCATAACAGAACCAGGTCTCCGGCCTCATCCACATTTGAGGCATCAATTCCGGCATTCGCCAACACTGTCCCTAAGCGATGGCGCACAATGATAACGCCCCGCCGGCAGCGCATCACGGTTTGAGACTCCGACAGGATCAACTCAACCAGTCTTGGGTCTTTATCGGCAACCAGCGCCAGCTCCTCTGCTTTGGCGCTGGGTGTTACGCTGCTCAGTTGGGCGACCCGTCCTTCAACCTTAGAAACAACCTTTTGGGCAAAAACCAGAATGTCGCCGTCTTTCAGACCGCCATTCAACTGGCCCATGGCTGCAAGCGTCGCCGTCACAAGATCATCACCGTCTTTGAAAAGCGGCAATCCCTCCAGGGCAGTTAACGTGACGGGCTGGCTCATCTCATCATGCGCCTACTGCGGATCCCCCAAATCGGCGGGGATGCCAGAAATCTGAATGCCCGCACCGGGGATCTTGTACTTCCCATTGATAAATATCAGCACGGAGGTCAATGCCTCTGCAACAACCGAGTTATCGATCACGCCAGCATGCCATGCCTTGATGCCAATTTCATTGGCCAGGCCAATAACGGTTTCGCGGGCATCCACATCATTTCCACAAACCAAGACATCGCAATCGATGGCATGATCCAAATCGGCAAGATGGGCGGCGGCGACATTTTGGAATGCAGACACCACCCGAACATTGTCGCCCAGGATGGTTTGGCTGGTCTTCGCAACGGGGCCGTCTTCTGGAAGGCTGACCGTGCGAACCTTTGGCGGCTTCAAGGGCACCGTGACATCAATCAAAATCTTGCCATCCAACGCCGACGCAATCTGCTTTAGGGATTCAGAATGGTTGGCATAAGGCACAGTCAAAGCGACGATATCAGCCTGGGATGCAGCATCCTGATTGGACGCCCCCGTGATGCTTGTCACGCCCGCATCCGTATTCATCTGTGCGGCCACCTCGGCTGCCTTGGCACTATCACGCGACCCAACGATCACGGAATGGGAGGACCGTGCCCAGCGCATAGCAAGCCCGCGCCCCAAACTGCCACTGCCACCAATTATTGCAATTTTCATTCTACCAGTGCCTTCCACTTTTGCGGTTACGGCCGACCATTCAAATTTGTCTGAACGGCCGCCGCCTTTGTGCCAATGCATTCTAGTGAGTGATTAGAGAGTCAGCAGATGTTAGCCGCCCCGCCCCGTCACGAGAATTTGGGCGCAATATCTTCAGCAAATTGCTGAATGACATCGAAGTTCTTTTGTCGGTCTGTCGAATTCACCGCCAGGACAAGATAGTCTATGCCCTGCTCTTGATAGGCTCCGATACCATCGACGATCTCATCGACACGTCCAACAAGTCGGAAGCGTTGGCCCAGGTCTTGATTGTAATCTTCAGCAAATTCTTTCGGTGACTCTTCGAGAATATCCAGGTCGCATCGCGCGGACATGACCAAGTCCTTGCTATCACGGCCTAGTGCATCCGCCTGATCCCGCACGTCCTGAATCGCCACCGCAAGCCCCTGCTCCGGCAGACGGAACAAGTGCCAACCATTTGAAACAGTCGCAACACGCCGCATGGCTGCCTTGCTGGACCCACCGATCCAGAAAGGGGGATGGGGTGTTTGGATTGGTTTTGGCGTAAAACGCATACCGGAGAAGCTATGGAACTTACCCTCAAATTCCGGGTCTTGCTTCGTCCACAACTCCTTCATTATGGCAATAGCCTCATCCGTGAAGGCCCCGCGTTTGGAGTGATCATACCCCAAAGCATCGAACTCTTCCTTAATCACACCGACACCGATCCCAATGGTCAAACGCCCCATGGAAACGGCATCGATTGTTGCAAGGTCTTTCGCCAGCACCATCGGGTTGTGATAGGGCAGCACCAGAATGGAGGTTCCAACCCGCACCCGTTCCGTCACCGCCGCAACAGCGCTGAGCACGGGAAGCGGCGCATAATAAGGTCGATCACCAAGGCGATTGGCGATATAGCCCGCATTGAAGATGTGCTCACTGACCCAGACCGAGTCAAAGCCCAAACGCTCAACCATCTGAGCCATTTCCAGGACATCCTGGATATTGTCAAAACCGAAATTGCTCGGAAGATGAACACCAAATTTCATTGATCAATTTCCTCGTTATACAGTCGCGATGGGTGACACTGGTGAACCAGCGGCTCCGGGCAGATTCAAAGGCGGGGCGGTCAGCAAGAACCGACTGCGCTTATTCGCACGAAGCCAACGGGACAACTCCCCCAGGCGCCACAATTCACCAAGATGGATACCGTTCTTGAAAAGACAGTGATTATGCAGCGGCAGCATGGCATGCCGCCCTTCGGATCGAAGAGATTTCGGCATAAGCTCAACCGCCATATTGTCGGATATCAAGGCTGCGATGCCAGTATCCGTTATCCATTGCAGCAAGCGCTCGTCACCACCATCAAGCCCCGCACAAGATGACAGCAATTTCTCACGGTCAGGATTCCCTGCCATCTGAAGAATTAGGTCGTCCAGGCCAGTATGAAAACACACCATATCGCCGCGTTCGACATCAACATTATCCTTCTTCAGGATTTCCATCAGCTCGTCATACGTGACCGCGTGGTTTTCTTCGCCATAGTGACTAAACAGATCAATCATGACGGCGCGACCCTGCACGCCATGATCTGCCAATTGCTCAATCCCCAGGGCATTGGCGCGGGGGGTTTCCCATGTATCCCAGGCCGCCTCCCCATCCGGGGAAGATCGCTCTGCGCGCACAACGTCTGTGTCCGCTCGGAAACCGTTATAGAAAACAATTTCCTCTACCCCGTCCCCATCGGCATCAAATTCTTGCCCCACATGGGCCAATCCATCCCATTGTGTGGAATATTGGGTATGCAGCAAAACCACATCGTCGCTGAAGACATCCGTGAAGTTTGGGTTTTCCCGAGACATCGCAAAACAGAAACACTGTTCGCCAGCATTCTTGCCACCCCGCAAGGTCGCAAACCGACGCGGCGGGTGCCGCGACGGATGCAATGCGGTCCCACCGGGAAGATCCAGTGGCAACGACAGATTAAATGTTTTAAGGCCTTGAATTTCATTCACGCCCTTTTGGAGTTGATCAGGCCCAACAAGGTTCATAGCCCCCCGTTGATCATCTTCCCCGAATTCACCCCAATTTGACCCGTCAGGCCTATTTACCCATCGCTGCGTCACGAACTTCCCTCTCAACTTCTAAAGTACAAGATATCTAGCTGCCTTAGGCTTCCAATTGCTTGCGCTCTGTTTCCAGCGCAGCCTGAACTGCCGGGCGCTGCTCAACGCGATCGAGATAGGCAACCAAATGCGGCCAGCTTGAGATGTCGACCTTGTGCATGTCGCTCCACTTTACAATTGTGAAGCAATAAGCATCAGCGGCGGTGAATGCGTCGCCGCACAAAAATTGTTGCTCAGCCAGAACTTCATCTAACCATGCAAAGCGCTTGTTCAAATTTTCAACGGCAATCGCTCTGTATTCAGGGGGCGTGGTCGGCCGAAACAACGGGGTAAACCCTTTATGCAATTCAGCACTGATAAAGCTCAACCACTCAAGCACACGGTAGCGATGAAGACCGAGTTCGCGCGGCAGAAGCGTATTTCCTGGAGTCGCATCAAGGATGTATTGGATGATCACGCCCCCTTCGGTGAGATACTCGCCGGAGTCGGTTTGAAGGGCTGGCACTTGGCCCTTTGGGTTGACTTTATAATAGTCGCCGCCATCCATCAGCTTCTTATTCCGAACATCAACCCAGACGAGATCTAGCGGAATCTTTGCTTCGCGCGCGACAATGTCCACGGCCATAGAGCAAGAACGCGGCGTTAGAAATAACTTCACAGGAAACTCCTTGTTACTGAGGTGCAGGATCATCTTGTTCGGCCTGTTATTCAGCGGAAGCATGATCCCTTTCATTTGATTGATGGACTATTTCATAACACAATATTGTATGACAATTACTAATTTTACAATAAAAATTTTCACCCTTTTCGTCACGCCAATGTGGGCATTAATATCTTCCTAAAGACGGCACGACACTAGTGGAACCTGCTTGATCCGATGTTCGCGGCAAAGATCTGGAAACACAGGGATTTCGTTGCTACGCTCATTGAGCGGCAGCAGGTTAGTGATGCATAAATCAAGCTATCAATCAGCAAACTAGGGCGTGTTTTAATTAATATGACAGCACCACAAAACACCCTCCTGCTCACTCTCGATGACGGATTTCATTGGCGATTGATTTAATAGAAACATAAAACTGCATTTTGTGATCAATAAATGTCGCGATACTTTACTTTTTGTCTCACCACCGATTACATTTCCATCTCGTATATAATAATCAAGTACGTTTCTATCGGACATTCTTAGCGACTGGGCGATATCGGTGATGCTGCGGATGATAAGGGCATTATCATGACTATCTGTCTGACGTCAGCGCCTATGGGACAGATTAGTGAAATTGCATAGGAGAGGATTTCTAGTTCATCGTAGTGACCCGAAGGGGAATGAAGATGAGACAGAAATAGGAATGCAACTCATTCGCAAGTGCATTTTTGTCTTATCAAAGTAAGCCTTTGTGATATTCAGCGTAAAAATTAGTGAAGGCTGTCACTCGATCAAAAAAGCCTTTCTCTAATGAGTCACAAATATCCATTAGGCGGTCACAAAGGTACAACTAACGATTCAAACTCTAAACATGAGTTCACCCGTGCCAGAAACCTAACATCCAAATGATACATAGAAAGAGTGCTGGATAGGTACAAAATACTGGAAGGAGTGGTACAAACTCAAAATTTAGGAATGTATAGTATATTGTTTTTATTATATTTTTATTCTTCTAGTGCGAATCCCCCTCTCTCCGCCATTATCTTTTTTTCAATACCTTACTGCTTCTCACCCTCAAAGCATACATAGATTTCATGCTGAAGGATTTCATCGTATTGTCTAAAACCTAAAATAGATAAATGCTTCCGAACGGTCCACGAACATGAGGGACATGAAAAAGGCAGCTCCCAAGACTCCGCCCCATGCGAACGACATTAGTGGCTTAGAAAAATCGATCGTTGCGAGTTTTTCGGCCTTAATGCGGAAACAAACCAATGCGGCTACAGCGATTATGAGCAGCATTTCATAAGTAATATCAACCCCTTCTGCATAGCCGCCCCGCACCATAGACGCAAATGCGGTGGAAAGGTCCTGAACTTCAAAAACAAACAACAACCAAGAAACGCTGACCAGGGAGAATGTCATCATCCATTGGAGGAATCTGGGCAATGCATCCCAAGCCTTCACATTTTGATTATAGAGTATCACAAACAAACCATGAAACAGGCCCCACACAATGAAGGAGAAGCCGGCACCATGCCACAATCCGCACACACCAAAAACAATCAGAATATTGCGTTTGTAGTTTTTGTTTCCCCTCAATGGAAGATAGAGATAATCGCGAATCCAATAAGATAACGTGATATGCCACCGTCGCCAGAAGTCTTTTGGATTTAGCGCCGAATAGGGTGCACGAAAATTTATAGGCAAAGAGAAGCCAAACAGCTTCCCAAGACCAATGGCAATTAGTGAATACCCATAAAAATCAAAATATATCTGAAAAGAGTATGCTGGAATTAGGTAGGCAAACCCAATTAAGCCAATTTCTTCTGGCTTTTCCAACATAGGCTTTAAACCATGATGCAAGCTGTCGGCAATCAAAACCTTGTAACTTAGGCCGATGGCAATAAACCCGAATGCATCGGCGATGTTCTGTCGTTTTGGTCGAAACGATGGCAGATTTTCAATGGCACTTGATACCTGTGCCAATCGAACAATGGGTCCTGCGATCAATTGGGGAAAGAAACTAATATACAGTAACATAGCCTTTAGTGTCGGAGGTTCTTTCACACTTCCCCGATATCGGTCTATGGCATAACCAATCAGTTGGAACGTAAAAAATGAAATGCCGGCAGGCAACACGACGTCGCGAAAAAGCGAGAACGCTCCCTCACCACCGCTACTTTCCAGTGACAGAACATCATAAAGAATGAAATTGGTATATTTTAAGTACACTAACGCAGCGACGGGAAATGCGATCGCCAGAACAAGGCGACAGCGTGATCCTATTGCCAATAATCCATGCGTGAAAAGATATACCCATAGGGTAGACATCAGCAGCAGAAGAGCATGCTCCCAGCCTGACATCCCATAAAAAATGAACGACGCAATAATCAAAACATGAATACGGAACTGATCTGGGACCAGCCACCAGGTCGTAATTGTCACCGCTGGTAAGAAAAGAATTAAGAAGTTGAGGTCATTGAACAGCAAAAGGGGTCACTCGCTTTGCTGACTCGATTAGTGACCCAATGTAGCGTCCCAACTGACCTGCAGGCGCATGACAGCAATCATGCCAATAGGGCCCCCCTTTCGGCGCAACGAGACTTGGGGCCTTCCTGCAGTCCAGTTCCACCTCGACACAGGTGGATAAAATGCGATTTTGCGTTTCCTTTGCATAGGGCCCACTGATGGCTTTCAAACGGCTGGCGATTTTCGGTTCAATGGGAGATTCATAAACGATAACGGTCAACCCGTAAGCCTTTTTTAAACGACCAAGCGACTTTACAGACTCCTCTAGATACCGGTTAGACATCTCCGATAATGGTGTCTTTTCGGTGAATTCATTCTTATGATACTCGAGCAAAGGCTTGATCGGTGTAGAGCCATCTGAAGCATATGGCTTGGCCCCATATTCAGAATAATCTGGCCAAATTTGCAAAAGCATAAACTTAAAATACCGTTGCGCAGCATCAAAGTTCCAAATTTGCTTTACCTGCCCCCACGCGACTTTAATCATGTTCTTGAGACTCTTTAAAAACTCAAGAGCTGATTCTTGTGACGGCACGTTGCCATTTGATAATCCCAAGGTATCTGTGATGATGCTTAATCGGTGCAGGGGACCGGGCCAATATGGGTAATTAAAAAACTGCATTTCCGGATGATCAAGGCTGATAATTGACACATCTGGCGCTTTACCTTCCTTTGCCAGTTCTTCCAAAAGGGTGACAGACTGCAAGAATGAAGTACCACCTATCCCGAAATTAAAGAATTCATCTTCCTGTAACCCCACATCATTGTGCCCAATCATCACAATTCGGCTGTTCCCAAACACACCAACCGAGTAACGAGGGTTACTGAGTGCGTGTTCATACTTGATCCTTAAGAGGCCGTCGATTGGGAGATTTCCATAGGAGGACACGACAGAACCGTTTGCGCCTTCTTGAAAAGGGTCGTACCGGATTGGAAAAAAGTAAAGGGTTAGCAGCGCTGCATGAAAACTTAGAAGCACAACAAAAAACCCTAAATTTCTTAGACCAAAAAACATGTAGTGATTTTCCAGAGTGAACGGTGAAATCAAACCGCAATAGTGTAGCTGAAGATTCATAGAATGTATTAAATTCGTGAGGGGGTCCATCTGTTCTGACGCCCCCCCCAGTTTCCTGCTTCCCAACTAACCCTCAAATCATCGAGTTGATAACGATAGTCAGCTGCGGACTAGAAAAGTGACCGTGATGATACTGGGCAAACTCAGCCCCCCTCCCCTGCATTTGAAACACAAATCCTGTCTATTCGTCTCTTACGAGAACACCTTGCTCTATCAGGGCCTCAATCTCCGCGTTTAACTGTCTGACGTCAGCGCCTAAGGGACAAATTAGTGGAATTGCATAGGCGAGGATTTCTGGTTCATCGTAATGACCCGAAGGGGAATGAAGATGAGACAGAAATCGCAGACACGACAGACAGGTGGCGACAAAGCGGAAGTCATTCACCGACGTGAGCCATGGAAGACATTGGAAGCCGTCGAGCTTGGGACCCTGGAATGGGTGGATTGGTTCAGTAACCGCAGATTGATGGAGCCTATAGGAAACGGTCCACCCGCAGAGGCAGAGCAACGCTATAACGCCATGCAGAACGATCAAACACTGGCGGCGAAATTCTTTACAAGCAGCCTCCGGCAATCCCGGGGCGGTTCATATCGTGAAGGTACAGAAGTATTGGCGAAGTGGTACAAACCTTAAATTCAAATCTAAATAGAACATTGAAATGATTGTGTTTTTATTCTTAGTTCGACCCCCCCTCTCCGCCAGTTTCATGATTGATCGTTTATGATCAATACGTTGCAGAATGCGGACCTAGGCGATTTCCGTGCTGGTACAGGAACCGTACTAATGGGGTCGCTCAGCACGCGTTACCTGGTCCGGCGATGGGACAAGTTTTACTTCAGGATGTGGCTCCCCGTGCAATTTGCGCGATTGCTCCGCATTCCAGAAGTGGAGGCGGCCTGCAGGGCGCATTTTGGGGCACTTGGGTAAAAAGCAGGTTCCAGGCACCCCATGCCACAATCCGCAACCACGTCAATCACCAGAGGCAGTTTCCTCCGTTTGGAGCGCCGTTCTATCCCCATTGTTGGGTGATCTTGCAGGCGGTTGCAAAGCGGTCTGGGTGCACAGCGGCATTTTTCCGGGGTGCAGTTGTATGCAGATCGAAGGCGGGCACGATGTCTTCTCCCATGCACCGGGCTGCCAATCGGGCGACGCCGATGGCGGTCAATTCCGTTTCGGTGCCAGCCAATACCTCTTTCCCGGTCACATCCGCCAGCAACTGGCAGAACCATGGGTTGGCAGACATGCCGCCATCAACCCGCAGGCTGGAATTCAGCGATATCTGAGAGTTCATGGCTGCGAGCACTTGTGCAACGCGATAGGCGATCCCCTCCAGAACAGCCTGCATCATATTGGCCTGCGTCGTGTCCAAGGTTAAGCCAAGCCAACTGCCCTTGGCATTGCGATCCCAATAGGGGCAGGCCAAGCCCGCCAGTGCGGGCACAAAGGCGAGACCACGATCCAGCATGCTGGACTCCTCAAATCGCATCAATTCATCAAAATCGGTGAACAACCCGATCCCTTTTGCCCAGTTCACCGCAGCAGCGGCCGCATATACACCGCCTTCCAAAGCATAGATCGGTGAGTGGCCGTCCTCCTGCCAGGCAACTGTTGGCAACGCCCCGCCGCTGTTTGATTTGATTGTGTCACCAGACAAGGCGAGCACGAAGGCCCCGGTCCCCAGGGTCACCTTCGCATCCCCAACATTCGCGGCACAATTGCCATAGAGCGCTGCTTGCTGATCAACAATGCTGGCCGTCAGCGGCAAGCCATCCACATCGCCAAAACGTCCATTGCAGGCCGTTATGCGCGGCAATGCCTCTATCGGCACCCCAAAAAGCGCACAGAGATCGGGATCCCAAACACCGTCTGCAATGTTAAGGAGAGCGGTGCGCGATGCTGTTGCAAGGTCAGTCGCAAAATCCCCGGTCAAACGGTCCCGAAAAAAGGCATCGGTGGTGCCGAGCCGCAATCGACCCTGTGCGGCGCATTCAGTGGCGGCTGGAATATTTTCCAATATCCAGCCCAGTTTAGACGCGGAGAAATATGGATCGAGTGGCAACCGCGCACGCTGCAAAACCGTGGCTTCAAAACCATCGGCGCGCAGGTGTTCTATTTTCGCCTGGGTCCGTGCGTCTTGCCATACGATAACGGGGGATAGCGCCTTTCCCGTCTTTGCGTCCCATGCAAGGCAGCTTTCCCCTTGGTTGGCGATGCCAACCGCACGGACGCCTCGCTCTCGCCCCAGATCGATACAGGCCAGAATATGGGTGAGCAACTCTTCTGGATCATGTTCGACCCATTGAGAATGTGGATATATTTGACGGTGTGATTTGCTGAAAATGACGTCCGTGTGTCCCTTTTCATCCACGATGAGGCCGCGCGTGCTGGTTGTTCCCTGATCAATTGCAAGAAATGTCATGTCGCCTCATCAAAACTTAAGGTCATTGGGGCATCACCCTGTAGCAATGGCACAGTGATACGACGTTCTGGGCGCGATTTTAAGCGATAAGACTTCGCCCCGAATCTGGCAGTGCCACGCGCGGACCTGCTGAAACGTAGCTGCACCGCCTCGAACGCGGGCGGCACCGTGCTGGTGACACAGAATTGCGGCATGACATAGGCAATCGGGTCGCCGGAATTGGATATGCGATGCGCGCTGCTGCGATCGGGAAGTCGGTCCTCCAGAGCCGCGAGGATTGCCGTGGCAACGCTGCGTCCCTCTTGCCAGCACCATCCAGCGGTTTCTATGGCGCGCAAAACATTCCCCGCCGCAAAGTAGGATGGATCTGAGCAGCGTCCATACTGGTCCACTTCCGGGCCATTGGTTGCGGCATCTACACGGATATGGGACTGGCGCAACAATGCATTTTCCGGTCGAAACTTGCCCGTAAATATGACGCTATCCGCCTCGATATCCCGCGAAACACCATCCCTGCGCAGGGTGACCGCTTCAACGCGGGCCTTGCCATGGATCTGCGTCAATTCGGTATTGAACAGTACCGGCGTGCCTAAAAGTTTCGGCATCCAATGCGCGGGCCACAGGGCGGTCGGGCGATTGCCAGCTTCTATCATCGCCACCGGCCTTGCCCCGGCATAGCGACAGGTCAAAAAGGCGGAAAATGACACAAGCTCGCTACCCACAATCAGCGGGCGACGGACAGGCTGCAACCCATCCAGATAGACCAGGCCTTGCAGGCTGCCCGTATTGAGCACGCCACCCGGTTTTGTCCCGCCGACAAATCGGGCAACGCGGGAGCTTTCGCGCGCCCCGGTGGCCAACAAGACAGCGCGGGCTTGAATGTCACAGAGACCCTCAGGACCAGACACCGAAACACGTCCCCCCGGATGAAGGGCCATCACGGTTACGTTGCAGTGAAGGGCGGCACCCGCCTGATATGCGCGTTCGGTCAGGCGCCTGGCATAACGGGCCCCGCCCATCAAACGGTGAAATTCGCGCATGCCATAGGGCGAGTGACCGCAATGTCGTGGAATCCCCCCCATTTCAGGCTCACGCTCAATCACATGGACATCCCCCGCGCCAGCCGCACGAAGGGCATAAGCGGCGGACAGACCGGCGGGCCCGCCCCCCACGATCAGGACATCACATGTTTTAGGAAGCTCAGTCGTCATGGCGGGCCCCTGCAATGGGGTGTGTAAGCTTACCCTTCGTGCACTCCGCCAGCGCAGCGGTGCAATAGAAGCCCTGACACCGTCCCATCGTAACCCGCGTTCGGCGTTTCAATCCAGCAAGTGAATTTGGTGCCAGTGGCCCGGACATCGCCACCTCTATCTCGCGTCGGGTGACCCGCTCACAATGGCATATAATGCCGCCATTGCCGGGCCGTTGCCAATCCCGCTCAAGATCCTCCGACATGTTTTCGATTGGCTGGTGCACAGGATCGACCAGCGGCGTGCATTGCAGACCCGCCTCTTGTCCAAGGTCGAAAACGTATTTCGCAATCCCCAGGGCCGCGCTTAGTCCAGTCGAGCGGATCGCGCCAACGGTGATCATATTGTGACCGGCATGCGCCCGAATTTGATATTCTTTTTGACCGCTGGCGGGACGCAACCCGGCATAAATTGCGGTGATATCCTCTGTCGCGAGAGCGGGCAGAATTTCAATGCCTTTCTGGTGCAGATAGTCCAGCGTTTCAGGCACCAGTTCTGCCGTTTCCCGATCACTTTGTTCTTCAGCGGTCGGGCCAACCAACAGATTGCCCCAAATGGTACGACAAACCACAATCCCTTTTGTCGTTTCAGTGGGAACAGGCAGCAGAATATGGCGGCTGAGCCGCGCCGCGGTTTTATCGAAAACAATAAATTGGCCTTTACGGGGACGGATTTCAAAATCTGTTCGTCCCAACAATGCTTTGTCTATGTGATCCCCAAAAAGACCGGCCGCATTGATTACAAACTTGGTATGGATCGTGCCATGACTGGTTTCAAGATGCCACTGCTGACCATCGAATTCGCCAGCCCGGACGGCACAATTGCGCTTTAGCATGGCACCATTCAACAGCGCCTGTTCCAGATAAGCATGGGGCGCAGACCAGGGATCAATCAGCGCCTCACGGGGCACCCGAAAGCTTGCCCGAACCTGAGTGGCCAGATTGGGTTCCAGCCCGACTGTTTCAGACCGTGACAACAGTTTGACATCATCAACAGCATTGTCCCGGGCTTGTTGCATGAGGGTCGGAAGACGCGCCTCCTGCTCTTCCGTCCAGGCCAGAACCAGGGCACCGCATCGATCAAGCGGCAGGTTCAACGCACCGCGAATTCTTTCATATTCCTGATATCCAGCCTGAATGCAGTGCGCCTCCCGCGACTCTGGTGGCGCATCGAACCCGGTATGCAAAATGGCGCTATTCGATTTTGAGGCCCCGTCCAGAATATCATGGCCTTTTTCAAGCACGATTGTTCGCGCGCCTTCCAAGGTAAAACGGCGCGCGATGGCACAGCCGACAACCCCCGCTCCAATCACGGCAACATCGAACACTTCGCCTGTATTACTCGCCGAGGGCGACATCTGGAGTCTTTCTGCAGGAAGAATTTTGACTATGTCCTGGACGATTTACGATCAAACACACCAAACAGTCAATAACTGGTCAAAAAGAATGACCGATTGGGCATTTTAGTGTTGACGAGCAAAGTGTGAAACCCGCTAATTAACACAAGAGAGGGGTGCTGGGTGTCAAAGAAAACATCAGATCGCAGAACAAGTATTATCAAGCTCATCGCCAGCGACGGCAGGATGAGCGTCGATTATCTGGCACAGGCATTCGGTGTTTCTCCTGAAACCATTCGACGCGACCTGAGCAATCTGGATGCGCGAGGGCTGGTGCGAAAAGTCCATGGCGGGGCGTTACCGCCCCTTTTGCATTCCGAAGGCACGTTCTCAGAGCGCATGGTCGAGGACCCGAAAGCCAAGCAGATAATTGCAAAGAAACTCCGGGACATCATTCAACCTGGCGACACTGTATTTATGGATACAGGGTCAACCACTTTGATCGCCGCCGAAGCATTAGTCATGACGCATGGATTGACAGTGATAACTAACTCACTCAGCATAGCGATGGTCTTCGGGCGTGCGGATGTGGATACTCACATATACCTTCTGGGGGGAAAGTATGCGCCTGGGAATGATCAAACAATTGGGCCAACAGCGCTCGAACAAATTACCCAATTTCAAGTCGACCATGCAATTATAACGGTTGCGGGTCTTGATGCAGACATTGGAGCAACTGACGCCAATGTGGATGAGGCACATATTGCCCGCGCCATGATGAAGCGCGCGAATAACACGGTAGTGTTGGCCACGTCCTCAAAAATTGGACGGCGTGCCGCCTTCAGGGTTTGTGAATTGGGAGGTATTGGAACCGTGTTGAGTGAGGGGCCGCCAGGCCCGGCAATGATGGAAGCATTCTTACGCGCGGGAGTTTCGGTACCTTAACAGCAGGTCCCGAGAAAATGAGGGGGTTACAGAATGGGGACTATCGAATGCAAAATGTAATGCGCAGCTATGTGCGTTTGGTTGATCGCGCGGCACAGTATGTCGGTATTGTTGCGATGTATCTGATCTTTTTGATGGTCGGGGTGTTACTGCTGGACGCCATCACCCGCAATATCATCGATATTCCACTGCATTGGTGTGTTGAGTTCGCGCAATTTACCTTGGCCGCCTACTATTTTATGGGCGGCGCAATGACCATCAAGGACGGTGATCATGTGCGCATGGACTTGTTCTATGAACGCCTATCGCACCGGGGCAAAACGCTGATGGATTTGGTCACGATTTCCTGCCTGCTGTTTTATCTTTCGGTGTTGCTCTACGGATCTATCTCCAGTTTAGACTATGCCATTGATACGAACGAAACGCGGTTTTCGATGTGGAACCCATCCATGATCCCGATTAAATCGCTGATGGTTGCCTGTATCGTGCTGATGATCCTGCAAACCATTTCCCAGATATTTAAACATATAAATGACTTACGTGGAGAAGCCGTTCAATGACCCACGAGTTGATTGCCCTTCTCATGTTCGCATCCATGCTGGTCCTGCTCCTGACCGGACAGCGTGTTTTTGCGGCCATTGGTTTTGTCGCGTCGGCAATGGTGCTGATGCTTTATGGAACGGGCGGTATCGAAATCCCGTTCTCTGCGGCTTTCAAACTGTTCAACTGGTTCCCGATGCTCACGCTGCCCTTGTTTGTCTATATGGGCTATGTCCTTTCGGAATCCGGCATCGCCGAAGATCTTTATAAGATGCTGCATGTCTGGTTCGGTCGCGTTGGCGGCGGTCTGGCGATTGGGACTATTTTCCTGATGGTGATCATATCGGCGATGAATGGATTGTCGGTCGCTGGCATGGCGATTGGGGCAACAATTGCCCTGCCCGAAATGTTACGCCGGGGATATGACAAGGTATTGATCACGGGTGTGGTTCAGGGCGGATCGTCGCTTGGTATCCTGGTGCCGCCATCCGTCGTCATGGTGCTCTATGGCATGATTGCCCGCCAACCTGTCTCTCAGCTTTGGCTGGCCGGGATGATCCCGGGGTTGCTGATGGCAACGATGTTCGTGATCTATGTCGTTGTCCGCGTGAAGCTCAAACCTGAACTTGCGCCGATTGTGTCAGACGAAGAACTCAATATGCCGATGCGCGAGAAGCTGAAGCTGTTGCGCGCGGGCATCATCCCATTCCTGATTTTCTTTGCGATGACAGGGCTCTTCATCATGGGTGTGACCAGCCTTGTTGAAAGCTCCGCTGTGGGTGCGTCTGCAGCGACGTTAGCGGCGGCCGTCAAGGGACGCCTCAGCTTCAAGATGGTCCATGAAACGGCGCGCAAGACACTGGGTGTGTCCTGCATGTTTCTTTGGTTGATCCTTGCAGCCTTGGCTTTTGGGGCGGTGTTCGATGGGATCGGCGCGGTGCGTGCGGTCGAAGACATTTTCCTCAACCGTTGGGAGCTGACGCCCTGGCAGGTCATTATCATGATGCAGGTTAGCTTTATCGTGATGGGCATGTTCCTGGATGATACCGCGATGCTGGTTATCGTGGCCCCGCTATACATTCCATTGGTCAAAGTCCTTGATCTCGGCTTTGAGAACCAATTGATCTGGTTTGGCGTGCTCTACACGATGACATGCCAGATCGCCTATATAACGCCCCCCTTCGGATATAACCTGTTCCTGATGCGGGCGATGGCACCGAAGGAGATTTCACTGCCCGATATCTACAGATCCATCTGGCCCTTTGTGGCTATGATGACATTCACAATCGCACTTGTGCTTTTGTTCCCGCAAATCGCGCTCTGGCTGCCCGAATTGGTCAGAGGTTAACCCCAGAATGGCCAGTGCAAGGCCATCATTTACCAACAGAGAAGGTGTAAAACATGTCTGAAGATACCAAAAAAAGTCCATCCGAGCAGATTCTCTCAACCCGGCGTAAATTCTTGGCCGGATCGGTAGTTGGGGCGGCATCCGCTCTTGCGGCACCAGCGGTCCATGCCCAAACCGGCCCGATCAAATGGCGTTTGCAGACCTATTCAGGTGCCCCTCTTGGTGCGCATGTGATCAAGCCACAGATCGATGCCTTCAATGCCGCCGCAAATGGCGAAATGGAGATCGAGCTGTATTATGCAGACCAACTGGTCCCAACGTCGGAGCTTTTCCGCGCGCTTCAGAATGGCACACTGGATGCGGTTCAGTCGGATGAAGCCACAATGGCCTCACCGGTGGATATCTCCGTCTTTGGCGGGTATTTCCCCTTCGCCACGCGCTACTCACTGGATGTGCCGGCGATGTTCAAATATTACGGGTTGAATGAGATCTGGAAAGAAGCCTATGACGAAGTTGACAATGTCACTTGGTTGTCTGCCGGTGCCTGGGATCCACTGCACATCTTCACGAAAGAGCCGATCCGCTCCCTTGCCGACATGAAAGGCAAGCGCGTCTTTGGCGTACCGACGGCTGGTAAATTCCTTTCCCAATACGGGCTGATCCCTGTCACGGTTCCTTGGGATGACGTCGAAGTCGCCCTTCAAACTGGGGAGCTTGACGGCGTTGCATGGTGTGGCTTTACCGAAGCCTATGAGGTCGGTTGGGCGGACATCTGTAACTATGCACTGACCAACTCAGTGACCGGCGCGTGGTTTGGGTCTTACTTCGCAAACTCTGCCAGTTGGGAAAAAGTACCAGCCCACCTGCAGGAACTGTTCAAAATCACCATCGACCAATCGCATTATTATCGCGCGACCTGGTATTGGGGTGGCGAAGCACGGTTGCGTGTTGAAGGTGAGAAAATGGAACTCACATCCATTCCACCACAGGAATGGGCCACGGTTGTCGCGGATGCGGAAAAGTTCTGGGATGAAATCGCAACTCAGGGCGACCGTCCAAAACGCGTTGTCGATGCGTTCAAGAAATATGCGTCCGTTATGCAGAAAGCAGGCTACCCATACCGCTAGTCTCTAGCATCGGGTAAATTGAAAGATCGGGGCAGGCCACGTGAAATTGGCCTGCCCCTTCTCGTTGCGACTGAGATTTGGTTTCCGGATTCGCCGGAAGCCGTGCTGATCGCGGGTCCAACTGCCCAGGGCGACCGCCACACCGTCAAAGCAAGTGGAGCCTTTGGGGCGATAGAAATCCAGTTGGAGGCTAAAAACCTCCCGGATAATCCAAAATCCTCTGCTCTGGGCGGCGATGGGCATTGAACGGCCCCTGCCCCGCGCGCTCCATCCGCGATGACCTGACACCTGTTCCCATGCCCCCTATATGCATCGGAGCAGCAGAAGGCTAAAGCTTTCAGCGCGTGCGCCCAAGCTCCCCAAGCAAATCCGGTTGGAGAATCTCAATCCAATAGCCATCGGGGTCCTTAATAAAGGCGATGTCTTTCATTTTTCCCTCATCCGGGCGTTTAACGAAAGCGATGTTGTTCTCGTCGAACCAACTGACGGCGGCGGCCAGGTCCGGGACGGAGACGCACAGATGCCCGAATCCCTGAGGCTGACGATTGCCATCATGGTAACTGAAATCAGGGTCCGTCTCAGTGCCCCAGTTATGGGTCAACTCAAGCACGCCTGACTGACCAAACAGCCAACAGGTGCGTTCGGCGCTATCTTGTGGAACAGAGTCCTCCGAGGTGCAGAACCGCAGGAAATAGAGAGAAAAACGCAGATCAGGAAAATCGATTTTTCTGAGCAAACGCATCCCGATGATACGGCAATAAAAGTCCAGCGATCGCTCTGGTTCCTTCACACGCAACATGGTGTGATTGAATGAAAAGCCGCGTGTCTGGTCGGGCGGTGTAACAGACTCCTCACGGATACTCTCAGTCTTCATGGTCATTTTGGCCTCAATTCAATCGGAGTCGAGCTGACGCAGGGCACGGCGCATGATCTTGCCGGTACTCGTCTTTGGCAGATCGGGCACCAGTTGGAATGCACGTGGCACCTTATAAGCGGCCAGATTCTCGCGACAATATCGGCGCAGGTCCTCAAGGTCCAGCTGAGCATCCTCTCTTTGGACAATATAGGCTTTTGCCAATTCGCCCTTGTCGTCATCTGCAACACTGCCCACCGCAACCATCGCGACGCCAGGGTAAGCAGCGATCACCCGCTCTAGCTCAGCAGGATAAATATTAAATCCGGCGGTGATGATAAGATCCTTGAGCCGATCAACGATGAACGCAAATCCTTCTGCATCGATATATGCGAGATCACCCGTCCTGAGCCAGCCGGACTCCAGCAGAACCTCTGCCGTGGCGGCGCTGTTGCCAATATATTCACGCATTGTGATGGGGCCCCGAACCTGCAACTCCCCTACCTGACCGGTCTCAATCGGTGCGGTCGGATCATCAACGGCGGCGATTCGGATCTCCACATGAGGCATAGCAATGCCAATCGATCCCAACTTATGCGGGCCATAAAAAGTATGTGTGGTACCCAGACCTCCGATTTCTGTCATACCCCAGAGTTCAAGTATCGGGCAGCCGAAAACCCGCTCGACGTCCTCTAGCTTGGAAACAGGCATCGTCTGGCCACCGACAGTGCAACGGGTCAATGAAGACAGATCGAACTGGTCGAGACGCCCAAAGTTAAGCAGATACATGTACATGGTTGGCACCCCCTCAAGCAGGGTGGCGCGATGCGTTTCGATGCTTTGTGCGATTCTCTCGGCATCGAACGCAGCATGCAGAACCAAGGTGCCGCCATGCGAGAACGTGCTTTGCATGACAACATTTCCATAGACATGTGAGCATGGCAGCGCCGAAACGATTACATCCTCATGAGTCCGCGCATGCATGACAGATGTCATCTCGACATTCATCAGGATCGCGCCATGAGTCAGCAAAGCGCCTTTCGGATGACCTGTGGTCCCGGATGTGTAGCTCACACTGCATGTATCGATTGCCTGCAGTCCTGACACCGGATATTCGGGTTCAACATCAGCGGGCCAGGTCTGCAGATCGGTAAACTGAATGGTAGCCTTTGGAACTGGCTCCCCCCAGGCGATTCTTGTGGCAGTCATTCCTTCATCGGCCAGACTGCTCAAAGCCGCCAGGTTCTCAGCCGCCCCCAAAATGGCTTTTGCACCGCAATCTTTCATTGCGTAAGCGACTTCCTTGGGTGTCAGCATCAGATTCAGCGGATTGACCACCCCCCCCATTTTGAGGATGGCGTAATAGCTGATGATCCACTCAGCGGAATTGGGCGCACACAGAGAGATTACGTCGCCCTTCTGAAATCCCATCTGCTCAAGATGAGCAGCCAGAATGGACGACTGTTCGTCAAGCGCAGCGTAACTATACGTTGCACCCCCAACAATGAGTGCAGTCTTCGCACCATAGCGACGAGCGGCCGCCCGAATGAGTCCTCCAACAGTGGTTTCCAATGCTCCCCCTATGGTCAATGACCTTATCGATTATTGAATGCTTCTCTCAAGCTGTGGCGGCCCAGAATGCCGCCACAGCCTGTATTGCTTGGGTGGGGACTAGGCCGACCAAGCAGCCCGGGCTTGCTCCCACCCGACAACGGCCATCACCGAGCCATCCGGGTTGGTGAATACAACGGGGCCATCAAACGTCATGTAGAATTCACTATCGATCGGGAAATTGGTGTGCTCATGGACGGCACCGTTAGACTCGTATCCATGGCTTGGAGCAAGAACCGTTGCTCCACCCTTCTCCGCTCCGCCACGAATGTCCATACGCCCTTTGGTCAAAAGATACTGACCGCTCGCAAAATGCGTGTGAGGGGCAATGCTGGATCCTTTGGGGCAGTCGAAGATGGCCGACCAGTCCCCGGTACCCGGGCTGGTGTGGAGAAGCTTCCAACGGATACCGCCAAAAGCGAAAGGCTCGGGAAATGGCTTCCAATCAACCTGGTCAAGTTGCGTTGCAACTTCGGGCAGTCGCGCGTTACTCATGTAAATCCTCCCATTTGTGATTATTGCAAGCTGCCGCCTTGGAGGCGATCTAACCGACTATAGCTAAGTTGCCTGATAGCTTTTTGCTCTTTTGTGCACTACGATTGGTCAAAATGTGCACATTGTGCAGAATAAGGGAGGAGGCAAGAATGCAAGGAACGATTCTATCGAGCGAACAGCATTGGTCCGCGTCCAATATACCCTTTGCGGACCGAACAGATGCATTGCAGCAGGCAATGGGCGCGGTGTATCGCCCCATCGAAATCACGAAGCGATTATCTGTTGGTTTCTCATCCAAAATTCGGTCGCGCGAGATCAATGGCCTGTCCCTCATAGAATGCCGCTGCGACCCCTGCTCGGGTCGAAGGGACAGGACGAAGGTCCATCATGAATGCCCCAGCTTTGGCATCCAGATCATCCAATCCGGAGTCGAGAAAATTCAGTTCGGGACGGAGCAGGTCATTGCGCGTGCGGGAGATGTAATCGCCTGGCGCAGTGACGTTCCATATGAGTTTGAAGTGTTGGAAACGATGCAAAAGACAACTCTGGTCGTGCCCTGGAGCGACGTTGCGTCACGCATTCCAAGAGCGGCCAGGTTCCGAGGCGCACGGACCACCACGAACAATGGTGTCGGCCTGTTGGTGGAAGGGCTTATGCAACAGATGGTCCGGCGCATCGATGACCTTCGTCAGGGAGAGCGCTCCAGTGGCGTCAAGGGCGTGTTCCTCGCCGCCTCCGCGGCGCTACTTGAAGGATCGGTAAAAGGCGAGAAAGAGTCCCTTGCTGAAATACACCTGGAGCAGATCCAACAATACATTCTCAGGAACCTTCATGACATTTCCTTGTCAGCCGAAACAGTAGCGCGGTCCCAGCGAATTTCCGTCCGATACCTTCACAAGCTGTTTGAACGCGCTGAATCTAGCGTCAGCGCTTATATACACAGGCTGCGCTTATCCCGCTGCAAAGAGGATTTGTTGGATCCGCAAAAATGCCACCTCAACGTGATGGAGATTGCAAGTGTCTGGGGCTATACCGATGCTTCTGTTTTCAGCAAAGCGTTTAAGCGCGAGTTTGGGATGAGCGCCACGCAATGGCGCGAAGGCTCTATAGCCGAAGGGGCCCCGATCAAGCGGCCCCATAATTAGCCCGCCCGCAAACCGGGAACGGCAGCTACAGAGGTTTCCTGCAGGCCGAGCGCCAATCTGGAAAGACATTCTTTAACGGGCGCAAGACATGTGCGCACCTTTCGCCATCGGAGATGAAACGGCTGCTTCAAAAAGTGAGATTGCCGCTGACAATGACCTGAGCGCTTCAAATAGCCGAGTTATAGCAGCGAAAGGACCTTGCGGCGACCCAGCCTATAGAGCAAGCCCGCCCAAAATGACAGCGGCCAGGAAGATCGTATCTGCTAGGATTAGAATCATAGCAGATCGGCCAATCCCCATAACCTCACCTAATGACGTTTTCATTCCAACGGCAGAGATGGCAATGATCAGGGACCAGCGGGAGATTTCGCCTAATCCGTCAGTGATCGCCACAGGGATCAGATCAAAAGAGTTAAGCGCGGCCAGAACAAGGAAACCCAGCACAAAACCCGGAAGTAGCGGGGGGCGTGAACCCATCGAGCCGGTGTGACGACCCAGACTTCGAACCGCGAGAGCAATCACCACAACCACGGGCGCCAAAAGTGAGACCCGGATCAATTTTACTAGGGTGGCAATATCACCTGTATTTTCGGACACCGAGAATCCGGCACCAACCACCTGAGCGACATCGTGTATCGTTGCCCCCAGGAAGAATCCAATCTCTGCTTCCGTGTCAAATAGCTGCCCGGCCAGGATCGGATACAGAATCATGGCTACCGTGCTGAGAACCGTAACTCCAACAACCGTAAACAATAGGTTTTTTTCAGAATCCTTATGACGTGGCAATACAGAGGCTATGGCCATCGCCGCCGACGCGCCGCAAATTGCGACGGCCCCCCCAGTCAACAATGCAAAAGTTTTTCGCACCTGCAGAAAGCGCCCTAGTAGCATGGCAAAGGCAATACACAGCAGCAGTGCCACACCAAGCAAGGCAATGTGCCAAGGCCCAACAACCGCCAAAAGGGATGCACTGATCCGCACCCCCATCAAGGCAACGCCAATGCGCAACACCGCCCGTCCGCAGAATTGGATGCCCGTCATACAGCGGCCTTCCACAGATAGAAAATGCAGGGCCATCCCCAGCAGCAGCGCCATCAGCATTACAGGCGCGCCGTAATGTTCTGATATGAACTGCGCCGCAGTCGCAACGACGACACAAACCAGAAAACCTGGGAAGTGATTGAATATAGACGCTGGCTTTAGGCGCTCCATTATGGACCGTATCCAGTCCATGATTGAGATTGGCATACTGATGAATCCGGTTTTAGATCATTGAGTGTGTAAAAGCGCCTATTTAGGATCTTCCAGGCGACCGCCACCATCAATTGCAAGGTTAGCGCCGGTAATATATTTGGCCTTACTGGACAACAGAAAGATGACAGCATTACTGACATCATCCGGTTGGCCAGCTCCGCCAAGCGGTGTTTTCGTGCTGGGTCCCTTGGCCTTTCGGATCGCTTCCAGTCGAGGCGATTCAATTGGCCCAGGAGAAACCACATTTATCCGGATCTGATCCGGCCCGAAACGCTTCGCCAGCCCCTTGACCACCAGATTTATTCCGGCATTCGCGACTGAACCGGGTAAATGTCGCAGCGACGGGTTGATCCCACCACCACCACTCAGCGCAACAATGCTGCCCCCACCCCGCGCCTGCATAGATGGGACGACCGCACGAATTAGGCGGATCGTGCCCATCATCTTCGTTTCCAGCACCGCCTCCCATTCTGCATCCCCAAGATCCATGAAGTCTCCAAAGATCGGTAATGTGGTTGTCACCACCAACCCATCGATGCCGCCGTGGTCCTTAACAATACGCTGTGCCACCATTTCCGTTGTTTCGAACTTTGTGACATCGACATTCATCGGATG
>Ga0114916_1000132_pt1 | contig 57223 bp, 48 predicted proteins | sample MalvirAntarct_66_FD_83501 | JGI IMG/M metagenome (GOLD analysis project Ga0114916, IMG submission 83501) | Marine viral communities from the Global Malaspina Expedition - Malaspina viral metaG Antarct_66 | ecosystem: Environmental > Aquatic > Marine > Oceanic | place: West Anvers Island... | reverse complement strand
GTAATAATTATGATAGTGACTAAAATAAAAATGATCCAAGCATACTTTTCAAGGCTTGGACTGATCCAAGTGACTAAATGCGCATAGTCAAACTCATTTTCCTTAACAAAAGGAATGGTTGTTTTGGTTGATTTCTCTTCCGCTTTAAACAACTTTGAAGCTTCCACATTTGGGTTCTCAGCCAAAATTTCCTTTTGCTGGGCAACTGGCAATTTCTCCTTTATGGTTACATTTTCGTTGAAATACAAGGTCGCTCCAACGATAATACCTAAGCCAACTTGACCTAAAACCTTAAATTTTCCTTGTAATCCTTCTTTGTCCTGTTTAAACTTTTTAATGTAATCATCAATAAATCCGATAGTTCCCATCCAAAGCGTGGTGACCACTAATAGAATGATGTAAATATTGTCAATTTTAGCAAACAGCAATACCGGAATTAAAGTGGCAATGATGATGATGATTCCTCCCATGGTTGGGGTGCCCGCCTTTTCAACCTGTCCGTCCAATCCCAAATCCCTAATGGACTCTCCCACCTGCTTTTTCTGCAAAAACTTGATAATGCGCTTTCCGAATATTGTTGAGATTAATAACGACAGAATGATGGCCATAGCTGCCCTGAAGGTGATAAAACCGAGCAAGGACGATCCTGGAAAATCAAAGTGTTGTTTTAAAAATTCAAAGAGGTAATAGAGCATTTTTTAGTGATGATTGTTGACCGCCCAAACGTTCCTTTTCAGTACGGGCAGGTTGTTGATTAAGTTGAGTTTATTCTTTATTCTTTATTCTTTATTCTTTATTCTTTATTCTTTATTCTTTATTCTTTATTCTTTATTTCCCAAGTTGCTTTAATACATCCTGAACAATTTTATAGTCGTCAAAATCAGTACGCACGCCTTTCACTTCTTGATAGGTTTCATGGCCTTTTCCGGCAATCAAAATAATATCATTGGGCTGGGCCATTTGACAAGCTGTTTTAATGGCTTGTTTCCTATCGGTAATGGACACAATTTTCTTGTAATTTTGAGGCTCTACGCCTTTTTCTATATCTTCTATAATCGTTTCAGGAACTTCACTTCTCGGATTATCACTGGTAAAAATCACCTTGGTACTTAAGGCCGAAGCGATGTGTCCCATTTTTGGACGCTTGGTTTTATCGCGGTCACCACCACAACCCACAACAGTGATAAGTTCTTCGTTTTTTGTACGAATCGCGTTTATCGTTTCTAACACGTTTTGCAAGGCGTCGGGCGTGTGTGCATAATCTACAATTGCGGTAATCTTATCATCAGAGATTAGATATTGAAAACGTCCCGAGACACTTTCCAACTCGCTGATCAATCTTAAATTTTCTGTTTTTTCAAGTCCTAACACTTCTGCAGCCGCGTAAATTGCCAAAATATTATAGGCATTAAAATTGCCAATCAAGCGGGTCCACACCTCTTGATCGTTAATTTTTAGTAACAGCCCGGACAGCTGATTTTCTAAAATCTGCGCTTTATAGTCGGCGTAAGTTTTTAAAGCATAGGTGTACTTCTTTGCCTTGGTGTTTTGCAACATGACTAAACCATTCTTGTCATCTATATTCACTAAAGCAAAAGCGTTTTTTGGAAGATTGTCAAAAAACAATTTTTTCACATCTCGGTATTCCGCGAACGTGGCGTGGTAATCTAAATGATCGTGGGACAAGTTTGTAAAAATGCCGCCTTCAAACCGCAAGCCTTCTGTTCTATTTTGATGGATGCCATGAGAACTGACTTCCATAAAACAAAACTCTACGCCCGCTTCACTCATCAAGTTCAAATACTTGTTAATGGTCAAAGAATCTGGGGTTGTATGCGTCGCTTTATACTCTGTAGCATCTACCATTACCTTGACGGTAGACAATAAGCCCACTTTAAAACCTGCCTTTTTAAATAAATGGTATAAAAGCGTAGCTACCGTAGTTTTACCATTGGTACCCGTAATACCTACCAATTTTAAATTTTCAGAAGGGTTGTGATAATAATTAGCAGCCATAAATGCCAACGCTCTACTGGCATTCTCCACGGTGATATAGGTAATTCCATTTTGAGTCTGCTCTGGTACGTCTTCACAAACCACTGCCACAGCTCCTTTTTGGATGGCCAAATCAATATACTGGTGTCCGTCTGTAACCGTTCCTTTAATAGCTACAAAAACGTCCCCTTCAGCAATGTTGCGCGAATCAAAATGTACGGCATTAACCGCCACACCGGTATTCCCGACAACAGCATTGATGGTAACCTTGTATAATATGTCTTTTAACTGTGCCATTAAATATTTAATAAGACTTCCTGATTTCTTTTTATTTTATTTCCCTTTTCGATGGATTGTCTTTTTACAACACCCACACCCTCAAGTTTTACAGTTAGACCCATATTTTCCAATAGGGCGACTGCATCCATGGTAGGCATTCCCGTAACATCTGGCATAACAGTTTTATGGGTTTGTGCCACGTCAAAATAGGATTCAAAATCTTTATTGACTATGGTGCTTTGAAATCTCAATGTTTCTACTTCATCCGTAATAGGCGTGTCCGTAAATATTTTTTGCGCTATAGCCTTAAACACTGGCCCGGAAACATCTGAACCATAATAGCCTTTTTTAGTACTTGGTTTGTGGATGACCACAATACAAGAATATTTAGGGTTTTCTGAAGGAAAGTAGCCTGCGAAGGACGAAATATATCTTTTGTTTTTTGACCAATCGTCCATCCAATATTCTGTTTGAGCAGTTCCCGTCTTTCCAGACATTGAGAATGTAGGTGAATAAAGACCTCTACCTGTTCCTCTTTCAACAACATTTTTGAGTATTTCCTGCAGCTTCCCAATGGTCTCTTCAGAAGCAATTCGTTCTTCAATGACGTCCTTTTCAAATTTTTCAACCACATGATCAAACTCTTTTACTTCTTTTATAAACCGTGGTTTCACCATCTCACCATTATTGGCTACAGCATTGTAGAAGGTTAAGGTTTGAAGTGGTGTTAAACTTAAATTATAGCCGTAGGCCATCGAAGGCAGCGCGTTCTTACTCCATTTTTTATCTCCTGGAGATGGAATGTCGGGTTTGCCCTCTCCCTGAATCGCAATACCTATTGGTTTATCAAGGTGCCAACTTTTTAATCGGTCAATAAATTTGTCCGGTGTTTTTGAATAGCCATCATTAATGATGGTAGCAAAAGCAATGTTAGAAGACAATTCTAAAGCACGGGCTACAGAAATCTTTCCATAGCCACGTGAATCATAGATTGTTCGTCCGAAAAAACGTTTATACCCACTTCCTGTATCAATAACATCTGAAGTATCAATTACTTTATCCTCCAAAGCGGCAGCCAAGGTCATTAATTTAAAGGTAGAACCAGGCTCGTGGGATTCCCCAACAGCATAGTTCAGTTTTTCATAATAATTACCATCCTTTGTTTTTCCAAGGTTGGAAATAGCACGAATCTCGCCAGTTTTAACTTCCATGACTATGACACTCCCGTGTTCAGCCTCATAATACACTAGCTGTTTCAGCAAGGCGTGATGTGCAATATCTTGAATGTTAACATCTAAAGTTGTATAGACATCATAACCATCTCTTGGTTCAATTTCATTATAATCGGTAATGGGCTTCCATTGGCCTTTGCCAATTTTTTGTTTCATACGATGCCCGTCAGTACCTTTTAAGTACAATTCGCCAAAAGCACCATCAATACCAGCTCTTGTCACATAGCCATCATCATCTGGACGTTCGTACCCTATTGTTCGTTGCGCAATTCCTCCCATTGGATGTTCGCGCTTAGTGGTTTGTTCAACAATAAGTCCACCTCTAAATGCGCCAAGATTCAATAATGGAAAATTTCGCAGTCGCGTATAATCCGTATAATTTATATTTCGGGCCAAAAGAAAATACCTGTTCTTGTTGACTCTAGCTTTACGCAACTCCTGTTGATAGTAACTGGAAGATTTTCCGTTGTATTTTGAGAGAGAATCACTTAATGGTTTTAGATATTTTTCAAAGGTTTTGCTTGTTGGCGTTAATGCATCAAAACGAATGTCGTATTTAGGGATTGAAGTGGCCAATAAACTCCCATCAGAAGCGTACACGTTGCCACGGTTAGCCGGAATGGTGACATTTTGCACAGTGCGCTTTTCAGCCAATTCACGGTACTTGTCGCCCTGCACCATTTGAATGGTGAACAATTTGAACACCACTGCCAAGGCAATTACAAACATGACGCCTGCAACAAAATACAATCGGTTCAATATGTTTTTCTCTGGGTCTGCCACTAGTTATTCTCTGATTTAACTTTTATTTTTTTTGGTGGATTTGAAGAAGGCACAATGCCTTTTTCTGCCATTTTTTGTACAATTCCGGACTCCATTTTTAGGCGCATCAACTTTGATCTCCCATCTACAAAAGCGGAGCGCCACTCTTTTACTTCATTATTTAAACGTGCAATGTCATGTACCTTTTGATCGGCGCTGTGCGAACTTGCAATCATCACAATCGCCAAAAAGGAAATAAAAAGGATGATTCTCCAATTTTTGAAGGAATCATCGCTGACCAAAAATTTACCTCTTAATATGTGATAAATATTATTTTTCATTGTAGCTCCCACAAAGGCAGGATTTCTTTTTAATTACACTTCATTTTTTAGACTTATAGTTTCTTAGCAATACGCAATTTTGCACTTCGCGCTCTGCTATTCTCTTTAATTTCTGCCTTAGATGGCACAATCAATCCGCCAACTTTCTTTAAAGGCACTTCAAAATTTCCAAATACATCACGTTCAGGCTCTCCCTCAAACAATCCGTTTCTTATGAAACGCTTTACCAATCTATCTTCTAAAGAATGGTAGGAGATGCAACATAAGCGACCATCTGTTTTTAAAACCTCTGGCGCTTGCAGTAAAAATTCCTTTAAGACTTCAATTTCCTGATTCACTTCTATGCGAATGGCTTGATAAATTTGAGCCAATACTTTATTCTCGTTTTTATGCTTCACGAACTTTTTCAAGACTTCCTTGAGTTGCTCGCTAGACTTTATAACCTCTTGCGCACGCGCTTCCACAATCCTTCTAGCCATGGTAGGAGCTTGCCGCAACTCACCGTATTGCAGCAACACATCGGCAATTTGCTCTTCATCATATTTATTGATCACATGGTAGGCCGATAGTTTATTGTCCTGATTCATGCGCATGTCCAAATTAGCTTCAAACCGAGTGGAAAAACCGCGTTCGGCCACATCAAATTGGTGGGACGACACTCCAAAATCAGCTAAAATCCCATCCACTTCTTTGGCGCCGTAGAAGCGCAAAAAACGTTTCAAGAATCGGAAATTTTCATTGATCAGTGTAAAACGTGCATCGTCAATAGTGTTTTCAAGCGCATCTTTATCCTGATCAAAAGCGAATAATTTGCCGTTTGGTCCTAATCGCTTTAGTATCTCCTTACTGTGACCGCCTCCGCCAAATGTGACATCAACGTACACCCCATCAGGCTTAATATTTAAGCCATCCACTGTTTCAGTAAGCAAAACCGGATTATGATAGTCCATCTGTGTCTTCATCTTGTCCCATAACTTCTTCGGCTAGATCTGCAAAATCATCAGCCGCGTCATCTATAGCTTGTTCGTATTTATCTTTATCCCAGATCTCCACAATGTTGATTGCTGAAGACACTACAATCTCTTTAGAAATTCCAGAAAAAACCATTAAGTCCTTCGGAATCAATAAACGACCTGCGCTATCTATCTCCACCATTTTCACTCCTGCAGTAAATCGTCTGATAAAATCGTTGTTCTTCTTTTTGAAGCGATTAAGCTTGTTCATTTTTTGCATCAACGTTTCCCATTCGGTCATTGGATACAATTCTAAACAGGGCTGAAAAACCGCTCTTTTTAAAACAAAACCATTTTGAAGTGCAGGTAACAACTGTTTTTTGATCGCAGCAGGTAACATAAGCCTACCTTTGGCATCAACTTTACATTCGTATGTCCCTATTAATGAGTTCAAAAGCTTTTGTTTGTTTTAGTAACGACTAAGATTCAAATATATTGAAAATATTACCACCTTTTACCACAATTTACCACTTTTGTTGATAAGTTTAGAACTTCAACGTTCATTTTCGACAAAATGCATTATGGACATATCAACAAGGACTTGTTTCTCAACAGGTTAAAAAGCGGGATAAAAGTGGAATACCGCTGTAAACAACAATTGTAGAAGTTATGTAGGGAAACTTTTCAAAATGAAATAAAATTTGAATGAAATAACTATATTTGTTTTTTATGATTAACTGCTAACCATTAATGAGACACCTCTTAAAAAAAGAAAAAAATTACCGTTATATTGAAGTAGGCGAAGGCAAACCCATCATTGTCCTACATGGATTAATGGGCGGATTGAGTAATTTTGATGCGGTGTTACATTATTTTGGAAACAAAGGTTATAAGATAATTATTCCGGAATTACCGATTTACTCCATGTCTTTGCTCAAAACCAATGTGCGAAGCTTTGCAAAATATCTGCATGATTTTATAGCGTATAAACAGTTGGACGACGTTATTCTGCTGGGAAACTCTCTTGGTGGCCACATCGGCCTTTACCACACCAAACTCTATCCAGACAAGGTAAAAGCTCTTATTATTACCGGAAGTTCAGGCTTATATGAAAGTGCCATGGGTGGTGGGTACACCAAACGTGGCGACTATGAAGTAATCAAAAAAAAAGCACAGGATGTGTTTTACGATCCAGCAGTGGCGACCAAGGACATTGTTGATGAAGTTTACGAAACCGTCAACGACAGAAACAAACTCATAAAAACCTTAGCCATTGCTAAGAGTGCCATTAGACATAATATGGCCAAGGACCTTCCTAAAATGAATTTACCAGTCTGCATCATTTGGGGAAAGAACGATAGTGTTACCCCACCAGAAGTTGCGGAGGAGTTCCATCAGCTTTTACCGAATGCCGATCTTTATTGGATTGATAAATGTGGACACGCGGCCATGATGGAGCATCCGGATGAGTTTAATGCCATACTTGATGAATGGCTAACAAAACGGAATCTCTAAAGATCTCGATCTTAAATACGCGTCTCTGTGAACTATCAGATGACAAACTAAAATAATCTAGCGCTACATAAGCCATTCTTCGCGACCTTTGCGTTTAAAATTATAATACCATGATCATTAAAACTGCCGAATTTATAATGAGCAATTCCGATGTGGACAAGTGTCCCAAGGATACCTTACCAGAATATGCATTTATTGGTCGAAGCAATGTTGGGAAGTCGTCATTGATCAATATGCTGACCAACCATAAAAATTTAGCAAAAACCTCTGGAAGACCTGGAAAAACCCAGCTTATCAATCATTTTTTAATCAATAAAAGTTGGTTTTTGGTCGATTTACCGGGGTATGGCTACGCACGCGTTTCAAAATCATCCAAGAAAAAATTTCAGAAATTTATTACTGATTTTTTTGAAAAACGCCAACAATTGGTATCTGCTTTTGTGCTGATCGACTTACGTCATGAACCTCAAAAAATCGATTTGGAATTTATGGAATATATGGGCGAAAGCGGCATACCGTTTTCCATCATTTTTACCAAGGCCGACAAACTTAAACCGAAGGCTATTGAGCGCAACGCAGAAGCCTATATGAAAGAGCTTTTAAAAACCTGGGAAGAAACTCCTAATTATTTTATCACATCTTCTACGTCTGCCGTAGGACGTGATGAAGTGTTGCAGTTTATTGATGAAACCAATCAAGAAATAAACGATTTAAGACAAGCGTAAGCTTTCAACTCATCACATAAAAAAAGCTCCAAGGCATTAGAACCTTGGAGCTTTTTCATGTTTTAAAGTGGATTACTCCTTTACATTATTTGCAACTTTCTTTACTAAATATGTCGATTTAAGATCGTTCAATACATTTAGGGCCTCCTCAACATATACATCATGGCTTAAAGCCTCGTGCCAGCGCTCACGTTTTACTCGCAACACACTGTCTGCTGCCATTAACTTATTTTCATAAGGTAGTGAGGTAAAGGTCAGATTGGTTTTATAATCTGTCAACTTCTCAAATTGTTTGGCTTCATCTTCATTCAACTGTAGGGCCGCCTTATAATTGTCATAATTTAAAGAATACTGTTCTTTATCTCTAATGCGCTTAATCCATTTAGCATTCTCATCAATGAGTTTTAACTGTTCGTTTTGCGAGATTCTGGCATTGCTATTTTCAATAGCCTTCTTATAATCAACATAATTGCTCCACACATTATAATCTGTAGCATCAATTTTGTCATAGGCCAATGGATTATCCTGATTTTTTTCGCCTAATGCAATATAACTGTAACGGTCCGGAACGACCACATCACTTTTCACGCCTTCCAATTGGGTTGAACCACCATTGATTCGGTAGTATTTTTGGATAGTGTACTTAAGCGCCCCCATATCGCCCCCTGTATTGTTCTTCACCATACGGTTTAAGTCCAAAACCGTTTGCACGGTACCTTTACCAAATGTTTGCTCACTTCCTATCACTAAAGCACGTTTATAATCTTGCATAGCTGCGGCTAAAATTTCCGATGCCGATGCGGAGTTTTCATTGACCAAAATGACCAACGGTCCATCCCAGGTAATTGATTTATCTTTATCCTTAAGTACTTCTTTTTGACCTCCGGTAGTTTTCACTTGAACAATAGGACCTTCTTTTATAAACAATCCAGCCATATCAATTACCGTTTGCAAAGATCCACCGCCATTATTTCGAAGATCTAAAACCAATCCTTCTATATTCTCTTTCTTTAAACGTTCAATTTCTTGCTTGACGTCAGTTGCCGCATTGCGCTCATTATAGTCATCCATGGTCACATAAAATCCAGGAAGATTAATAACCCCAAACTTCTTACCATCCTTATCGACTGTGGTCGATTTGGCGTACACTTCCTCCAATTCTACCACATCTCTGGTAATGGTCAGATCTTCAATAGTGCCGTCTACTCTCTTCGTGGTTAAAATAACGTCGGTTCCTTTAGGGCCTTTTATCAATTTAACGGCCTCTTCCAAACGCATCCCTACTACATTAACGGAAGGCTCGTCATCATCCTGTTTTACCTTTAATATTTGATCGCCGACCTCCAGTTTATTTTGTTTCCAAGCTGGTCCTCCACTAATAATTTCAGTAATGGTAATCACGTCCATTTTCTTCTGCAGTCGCGCTCCAATCCCCTCAAATTTTCCGGACATGGCCACATCAAAACGCTCTTTATCTTCAGGAGCATAGTAGAAGGTATGTGGATCAAATTCCGCCACAATAGCGTTCAAATACACCGAAAACCAATCTTCACGCTGACGCTCTTCAATATAATCGTAAAGTTCATTCAAGGAATTCAAGGTCGTTTCACGTGATTCTTTTTCCAATTCTATTAAAGACTTTTTCTCTTTAGTGTCTGCAAGTTTTTCAGAAACCGTAAATCCCTCTTCTTCACCTTCAATGGCGGACATGTCTTTCACTTTATTCTTTTTGGAAAGTGTATTTTCCTGCTGTGAGATTAAGTCGTCATAATTGGCAATGGTCGAAAATTTAAGTTGAGTTCTCCAACGTTCCCGCATCTCCTTTTTAGAGTTGACGTAATCTAGGTTTTTATATTCTGTATTGATGTCCTCATCAATCGTAAAGTCGAACGGATTTGCCAACACTTCTTGGTACATGTCTTTAGATTCTGCCAAACGTTTCAGCAGGCGTTGGTGCGTTAAATTAAAAAATGCCAGATCTTGATTTTTCAACTGGTCATCAATTTGACTCCTATAGACTTCAAATTCTTTAATATCTGAGGCATAGAAATACCGCTTGAAGGGATCTAATTGATCTAAATAACTTTTAAAAACCTGCTCAGAAAATTCATTGTTTATTTCTTTCGGACTAAAATGACCTTCACCCAAAACATAGGTAATAAGCTGCATTAATAACTTATCTTTATCTGGATCTTCAAAAGTTTTAGTAGTAAAACTGCAGGACGCAAATGCCAACATAAGCGCCAACAATAAAATCTTATAATTCCTTTTCATAATATCTTTCATATGTAATAGTGGCATTATTCAGTCTAATGGGGCTAGACGCTTTATTATTTTGTACTAAAGTAAAAGAAAAAACCATGCCAATAAAATCAATGCCTACTAATTTTTTGTTAAACCTCCACGAATGGGATAATAACGTCTATTTTATGTATTTTAGCACTCTTAACACGATGACAGAATGAAGAAAAAACCATTGATTTTAGTAACAAATGATGACGGCATAACCGCCCCAGGAATGCGAACATTAATTGAAGTTATGAAAACCATTGGCGAAGTAGTTGTTGTTGCTCCGGACAGCCCGCAGAGCGCGATGGGCCATGCCATAACCATCAACTCTACGTTGCATGTTGAAAAAGTTCAAATTGATACGGATGACTTAGAATACAGTTGTTCTGGCACCCCTGCCGACTGTGTAAAACTGGCGGTCAAACAAATTTTGGGAAGACGCCCTGACATTTGTGTTTCAGGCATTAACCACGGCTCAAATTCGTCCATAAATGTCATTTATTCCGGTACGATGAGTGCTGCGTTAGAAGCGGGTATTGAAGGCATTCCTGCCATCGGTTTTTCGCTTTGCGATTACAATTGGAATGCCAACTTTGATGCCTGTGAACCCTATGTTAAAACCATTGTTGAGAATGTGTTGGAACACGGTTTACCCGAAGGTGTCGTTTTGAATGTCAACATCCCTAAATTACCTCAAAAGGATATTAAGGGCATCAAAATTTGCCGTCAAGCCAAAGCCAATTGGGAAGAAGAGTTTGACAAGCGAAAAAATCCTCAAGGCCGCGATTACTATTGGTTGACCGGAAAATTTGTCAACTTAGACAAAGGAGAAGATACTGATGAATGGGCTTTGGAAAATGGTTATGTTTCTGTAGTTCCCGTACAATTTGATTTAACCGCACACCATTTCATACAAAACTTAAACTCCTGGAATTTAAATGATTAAAAAGGAACTTTTTATCGGGTTTTTGGTAGGATTGATTGCCAATACCATCGGATTTATTATCGCTATTCTCATTTTCGGAAATGGCGAAGACATTGCCACCGCATTTAGACAATCACTGGCCCAAGGATTCTTTAGTAAATTGGTAAGTATGGGAGCCCTACTCAATCTTGTGGCATTTTTTATGTTTATTAAAGTGAAACGTGATTACCGGGCAAGAGGCGTGATTTTTGCCACCATCGTGGTAACTATTGTCACATTTTTAGTAAATTACAAATAGAAAAAATAGAATCTATATTCTTTTCCTAATCCTCTAATCGGCATTTAACGAAGATGAAATATTATATTATTGCTGGTGAAGCCTCAGGAGATCTCCACGGCGCCAATCTTATGAAAGCATTACAAAAGCAGGATAGCGATGCGCAATTCAGATTTTGGGGTGGCGATTTGATGCAGGCAGTAAGTCCTACCTTGGTTAAACATTACCGCGACTTGGCTTTTATGGGTTTTTTAGAGGTGGCGATGAATTTAAAAACCATCACAAAAAACTTGGCATTCTGCAAGAAAGATATTGAGAGCTACCAACCAGATGTGATCATTTTCATCGACTATCCTGGCTTTAATTTACGCATCGCAAAATGGGCCAAACCAAAAGGATTTAAAACCCACTATTACATTTCTCCACAAATATGGGCTTGGAAAGAAAATAGGATTCATAATATCAAACGAGATGTTGACAGAATGTACGTTATTCTCCCGTTTGAAAAATCATTTTACGAAGACAAACACAATTATCCTGTTGAATTTGTTGGACACCCTTTAATTGATGCCATTGCTGACCGTACACAAGTGACGGAAAAAGAATTCAGAATCCAGCATAAGCTTTCCGATAAACCGATTATTGCCTTGCTACCGGGAAGTAGAAAGCAGGAAATTCAAAAAATGCTGGCCGTGATGTTGAGTGTGGTCAAAGATTTTGAAGACTATCAATTTGTCATAGCAGGCGCGCCAAGCCAAGATTACAAGTTCTATACGAGTTTCATAAATAATGAAAACGTCTCCTTTGTGGATAACCAAACTTATGATTTGCTCAGCTTATCCTCCGCCGCCCTGGTCACGTCAGGAACGGCAACCTTAGAAACGGCCCTTTTTAAAGTGCCTGAGGTAGTTTGTTATAAAGGCAGTTGGCTCTCCTATCAAATCGCTAAGCGAATCATCAACCTCGATTACATCTCCTTAGTGAATTTAATAATGGATCAGCCCGTGGTAACGGAGTTGATTCAAGACGAATTTAATACCAAACGCTTAAGGGAAGAACTCCACGCCATTTTGGAAACCAAGAAACGCGACACTCTTTTTATGCAGTATTTTGAATTGGAAAAGAAATTAGGAGGGAAAGGCGCGAGTGCAAAAACCGCAAAGCTGATTCACACAGACTTACAAACTATTTCCTGATTTAATTTTGATAGTTTGGTTAATTCTTTTAAAAAAAATATGAACCATAAGTAAATTTAGCTATTTTTGGAAATCGTGTTACGATCAACAATACTTTTATCAAAATGTAGTTCTAGTTAGATGAAATCGAATATCCTCTTTCTGCTTGTAGCCATCACGCTAAGCAGTTGTAAATCCTCACAGAGCATTGCAACATTCAAATCTGAACCCCTTAAATTAGATTTAAAACCCATCGCTTTAAGCGCATCGCTTTCTACCTACACTGAGCCTCAAACCATCGAATTATTTCCTTTAGAAGATACGTTTCCAAACATTTACTCCAGAGCCGATAGAATTATTGATTATGCCTTTGCCTTTGACGGTGTCAAATATAAACGCGGTGGCACCTCAAAAGAAGGGATGGACTGCTCAGGATTGGTAGTGACTACTTTTGAAAGTGAAAATATCTTTTTACCACGAATTTCTAGAGACATCGCACTTACGGGTGACAAAGTTGACATCAAGCAAGTTGACAGGGGCGATTTACTCTTTTTTGCTACAAGAAGAAATAGCCGAATTATCAGTCACGTAGGAATAGTGACTACTGCACATAATGGTTTTGTTGAATTTATACACGCCAGCACCAGCAACGGGGTTATCGTGAGCAATATGGCGGAAAAATATTGGCATTATGCCTTTATTGAAGCAAGACGGGTCATCTAAGCTCTTGTTTTTACACTTATAAATTTATGATGGTTGTGGACATCTTCCTGCAGACTCATCATACAGGTGCTCCACTTCTCAAAAAAGTTAATTGGTATAAATCAGTGACGACACAAGCAATTGTGATCAGAAATTGATATTTTTATCAAAAATTAGCTCACAAATGAAAAAGATTGCCCTAATCCTACTTCTCTTGGTTGCCTTTAGCAGTTGCAAAAGTTCAAAACGCATTGTCACCACAAAATCTAAGTCGTCTCCAATAGATTCAAGACCAACACCTTCGGGAGCGACAAATCAGGTTGCAGAAAATGTTCTGGATTATGCTATGAAATTTGAAGGTGTCAAATACAAATATGGAGGCACCACAAAAAAAGGAATGGACTGTTCGGGCTTAATAGTAACCTCATTTAACAGTGAAAATATTCCGTTACCCAGAACGACGGGCGATTTGGCCGTTACCGGAGATTGGATTGATTTACCGAAAGTAGCAAAAGGAGACCTCCTATTTTTCGCGACCCAAGGCAACAGTCGTAAAGTGAGCCATGTGGGCATTGTAACGGAAGCAAGAAATGGCAATGTCGAATTTATTCACGCTAGCACCAGTAGTGGGGTCATCGTATCCAACCTTGCCGAGAAATATTGGTATTTTGCCTTTGTACAGGCAAGACGTGTGCTATAAGACTTATTTTTAGTAATTTAGAGCGCATGAAGTTACTTAATTTCGCGCTCATTAAGCTGACCCTAAGTTTAATCTTGGGCATTTTGTTTGCAGCTTATGTTTCTGTTTCTGTAACACTAATATTTGGTATCCTGAGTGCACTAGTTTTGGTGTTGGCGGCGATCCTTATTATAGAAAAAGGCCAATTGGTCAAATCAATTGGTTTTGGAATAGTGGCGCTTCTTACTTTTTTTGGTATCGGCATCTTCACCTACCAATTTCATGATCATAAAAACTTTAAGACTCATTATACACATCATCTAGACAGCTCAGAAAAAGCGACGGCCACTGTGATGTTTCGCGTCCGAGAAGTGCTAAAGTCTACAGCCTATCACGATAAATATAGTGTAGACATCTTACAGATCAACAACCAATCCTTAACGGGTAAAACCCTTTTAAATCTACCTAAAGACACCCTTTATGACCCATTACAGGTTGACGATATACTGGTTTCTGCTACTGGATTACAAGATTTAAAGGCGCCACTCAATCCGAACCAGTTTGATTATAAGGCCTATCTCAAAAAACAATACATCTACCATCAGATTTTTACGGACCGTGATCAACTGCTCCCCATACGTTCAGAAATACATACGCTTCTTGGTTATGCCGCCAATTTACGGCGTGCCATCAACACTGAATTAAAGTCTAAACACTTTAAAGCTGATGAGTTAGCATTGCTCAATGCGCTACTTCTGGGTCAACGGCAGGACATCAGTACGGAAATTTATGATAGTTATTCCAAAGCAGGCGCCATTCATATCCTTGCGGTGTCGGGCTTGCACGTCGGGGTAATTTTATATGTACTCAATTTGCTGTTTAAACGCTTAGACTATTTACGGCACGGAAAACTGATAAAAACCATTCTAATCGTCCTTCTATTATGGAGTTTTGCAGTCATTGCCGGACTATCCGCCTCAGTAACCAGAGCCGTGATGATGTTTAGTGTGGTGGCCATTGGGATGAATTTAAAACGGCCAGCCAACATTTACAATACCTTGGTAATTTCCATGTTTTTCCTCTTGCTTTTCAAACCTATGTTTTTATTTGATGTCGGATTTCAAATGAGTTATTTGGCGGTTTTGGCCATTGTCAGTATGCAACCGTGGCTGGTTAAACTATGGCAGCCGGAATCTTGGATACTCAAAAAAATATGGCAAATACTCAGCGTTACTTTAGCGGCACAGATTGGTGTTGTCCCTATAAGTTTGTTTTACTTTCATCAATTTCCGGGATTATTCTTTTTATCCAACTTGGTGATCATTCCATTTCTGGGACTTATTTTAGGACTGGGAATCATTGTCATTTTTTTGGCCTTAGTAAACGTCCTTCCTTTGTGGTTTTCCGAAGTGTACGGAAGCATTATTAGCTACATGAATCATTTTGTGGGCTGGGTGGCGCTTCAGGAACGCTTTGTGTTTAAGGATATCGCTTTTAACTTACTCCAAGTTATAGCGGCCTATGTTCTCATTTTGGGATTCGTGTTACTGTTGAGGCAACAAAATTTTAAACGCTTAATCTTTGTAATGGTGGGTGTGCTCTGTTTTCAGTTGGCATTTATTTACGACAACTACAGCAATCAATCGGAAGCATTTGTGGTGTTCCATAAAAACAGAAACTCATTGATCGCCATCAAGTCGAATGCCAGACTTGAGGTGCATCACAACTTAAATGCTAATGAAATTTCTAACAACACTTCCATAACAAATTACAAAATTGGCAACGCGATACAGGATATACATTACGATAGCTTAGAAAATATTTATAGGTTTGACCATCATATTATTTTAGTGGTGGATAGCTTAGGTGTTTTCAAAATCCCCAAACTGAATCCTGAGTACGTGCTGTTGACAAATTCGCCTAAAATTAATTTAACCCGACTGATTGAAACCTCACCACCAAAAATGATCATCGCCGATGGAAGTAATTACAAATCCTATATCCTAAAATGGGAAGCAACCTGTGCGGCAAAAAAAATCCCTTTCCACAAAACGAGTGAAAAGGGTGCTTTTATTTTAAAAAGATAATTCTACTTCAACAACCTATCCTTTAAACTGAGGTTGGAAGGCAGTATAATAGGCGTTAAAATCCTCTTGGGTTTTCATTTCCTTATGGGTATCCTTCAAGAACATTTTCAGGTAGAGTTCCAATTGTTGAGGTTTTTGATATCCTCTAACTGGAAAAATTAAATCGCCTCTTTCATCAAAAAAAACGATTGTTGGATAGGCATTAACCTGTAGCGCACGGGTGAGATCATGAACACTGTTTCGTCCGTTGGCATTTTCAGGTCGATACCCTTTATTGGCATAACTGTTATTTTTGTATTTAACCATCTCATTTCCTTCACCATTAAACTTTACGGCATAATAATTAGCATTTACATATTTGGCCACATCTGGGTTCTGAAAGGTGTTTTTATCCAACATTTTACACGGACCACACCAATTGGTATACACGTCCATCATGATTTTTTTAGGATTCTTTTTTTGAAGTGCTAACGCTTCTTCAAAAGTGACCCAATTAATCTGTTGCGCGATACTGTTGAATGACATTAACAGAGCTAATACCACTAACAATCCTATTTTCTTCATATTAAAAAAAGTTTTTACAAATTTAGAAAGTTAATACAAAAAATGCTCCAAAAATGGAGCATTTCACGTTTATTTAACGAATAGCATAATTATCTGAGGAAATCATTTATTCATTTAATTTTGAGATTGGAGATTGATTAATTGTGGCTCTCTTTTTGTGCCAAATCAAATTTCTCCTGTTCTTTAATTTCCCGTTCATTATCTTCTGCCCCATGGGTCAAACGTTTTAGAGGTTTTAACATCGCCAACACTAAGATGCCGAAGAGTACCGTAAAAATTGTGATTCCTGAAAACACTGCATATTCGCCGTATTCCGATGCATTTTCACCTAAAATACCCGCCACTTTATTACCCAATCCGGTAGCCGCAAAATAGACCCCCATCATTAAAGACGCATATTTTACAGGCGCCAATTTGGTGATAAACGATAAGGCTACGGGAGAAGAACACAACTCGCCAATAGTATGGAATAAATAAGCAAATACTAACCAGTACATGGCAGAACTTCCATTGGCACTGTATTCTCTAGCTGCAAAAATCATAAAGACGAAGCCCAGACCCATAATCATGGTCCCTACCGCCATTTTGAACAGGGAAGAGGCTTCTTTGCCTTTTAACTTTCGTTTCGCCCAATAGCCCGCTACTAACGTTGCAAATATAATGATGAAACCTGCATTTAACCCTTGAAACCATGTTGCAGGAATTTCGAAGCCAAACAGCATTCTATCCGTATTTTTACTGGTATAGATACTCATCAAACCACCGGCTTGTTCAAAAGCGCCCCAAAACACGATGACGATTAAAAAGGAAAGTAAAAGCACCAAAAATCGATCTTTCAGTATTTGGGTATTTAAATTTTTATAAATCATCATCATAACGCCTGCCACCAATGCAATAAAGATGTAAAGTGCAGTGTATGCCCAATTATCCACCCCGTCATAGGTAAAACCAGCATAGATGGCGTAAGCACAAATGAGTAAGACCACACCCAATTGTAAAGGCGATTGGCTTAATTTTGAAAATAATTGTCCTAAGGACACATCATCCTTCTTTTCCTGTTCAGTTGGTTTATTACCTACGTGAACCAAATACTTTTGACCGTACAGATAAACAGCTAACCCCAATAACATTGCAATTCCGGCCAAACCGAATCCGTAATGCCATCCGATGGTTTCCCCTACATAGCCCACAATAAATGTAGCCAATAAGGAGCCTAAGTTAATGCCTATGTAAAAGATGCTAAATCCTTTATCACGTCTGATATCACCATCCTTATAAAGTCCCCCTACCATAGTAGAAATATTAGGTTTCAACAAGCCAACCCCTAAGATAATTAATCCTAATCCCGTATAAAACGCCCACATTTGATCAAACGCTAAGATACCGTGACCCGCCACTAAAATCAGGGCGCCGTAAAGCACTGCTTTTTTCTGGCCAAACACTTTATCCGCAAGCATTCCACCGGGAATGGACATGACATACACCAACATGGTATACCAACCATATAACATAATCGATTGTGAATCCAACCAACCTAATCCAGGATTATCAGCTGTGGTTTTCTGTACTAGATATAACGTTAGTAAGGCTCTCATGCCATAGTACGAGAAACGCTCCCACATCTCCGTAAAAAATAAGATGTAAAGTCCAACGGGGTGGCCCCAAAGTTCTCTTTGACTAGGTTGAATTGTTGCTGTACTTGACATAAGATTATAGATTAGTTAGTGATTATGAACTCGTTTAGGTACACTTACATACCTAATGATACTGATATTATTTCATGTTCTAAAACCGAAACAAGCGCATTTTTTAAAGGTCTTTATAATAGTGAGAAAAGAGTCTATTGGGTATTATAGACTCTTCCTCATTTCTTTGAAATTTAATTTTGTTGCAATCTTAAATAATAATTACTAATTAATTCCATGCATCATTTTTTTCAATTTACCGTTGAATATTAACAACATTACCGCTGCAAATAATGGAATGGCTGCTATGAGTATAAAAAATGTCGATAGGGAATAAGTTTGGGAAATTTTGTCAATATAGGCACCTGTCCAACCTGCAATAAAATTGGCAATTGCTGAGGCGGTAAACCAAAGACCAAATAACATTCCTACGAATTTTTTAGGTGACAGTTTACTCACGTAGGATAGTCCCACAGGAGATAAGCACAATTCTCCCATAGTGTGAAAGAAGTAGGCGATAATTAACCAAATCATACTTACTGACGCGGTTTTTGCACCTTGCGGGATACTCATACTTCCATAAGAAAGTGCGAAGAAACCAACAGCCACCAAAATAAGCCCCAATGCAAACTTGACTGGTCCGGAAGGATCCCATACTTTTTCCCAGAGCTTGCTGAACGAAGACGCCAAGGTTATAATAAAGAAGGAATTTAATATTTGAAACCAGGAAACTGTTACTTCTGTAGCCTCTAATGAAAATTCACGGTACACTTTCCATATGCCCAAGCCCCAGATAATTGCAAATGAAATGGTGGTAAAAATGATAGACATCGGATATTTTGCGTAAATCTTCTTACCTAAACCATAGAGCACATAGGTAACTATAGCCATTGGGAAAATAGTAAGTAAGGCATCAACCCATTTAAAAATGATTCCAGAACTTCCCGTTAAAGCTCTTTGTGTATAATCTTTAGCAAACAATGACATCGACCCCCCTGCCTGTTCAAAGGCGAAAAAGAAAAATATACTGGCGATCATTAAGACTGATACAACAATCAGACGGTCTTTTACGATGTGTGGCGCTAATACTTCGTCATCCTTTTCTCTTTCAGCGATGGCCAATTTCTGCTCTTGTGTAGCATGTGTTCCAACGCTTCCAAATATTTTTTGCCCAAAGTAGAATTGCAACATTCCGAAGAACATAAAAACCCCGGCTAAACCGAAGCCATAATGCCATCCAACTTTCTCACCAATATACCCACACAGTAACATTCCTAAAAATGCACCGGCATTAATTCCCATATAGAAAATCGTATAGCCCGCATCTTTTTTATTGCTGTTATCCGGGTATAATTGGCCCACCATTGAAGAAATATTCGGTTTAAACATTCCGTTACCTAAAATCATAAGCCCCAATCCTAAGTAAAAGAAGTAAGGTGTAAAACCTTCGAGTGCCATAGAGGCATGTCCTAAGGTCATAATTGCTGCACCAATAAGGATCGCTTTTCTATACCCCGTAAAACGATCGGCAATAAAACCACCCAATAACGGTGTCAAGTAGACCAGTCCAGTGTATAATCCATATAACTTTAAAGCTTCTTCATTGCTCCATCCCCAGCCTCCGCTGATCAATTCACTTACTAAAAATATCGTTAACAATGCACGCATTCCATAGTAACTGAAACGCTCCCACATCTCTGTAAAGAATAATACGAATAACCCGGCAGGGTGTCCCATTACCATTTTATCATCAATACCCTGCTTATGAAGGTGAACGATTAATCCTGGATCATTATCTTGATTCATACTTAAAATTTAGTTTAAAGGTTGTTTAGTTATAGGTTGTCGTTTATAAAATTGGTCATTTTGGTATACAGATGCAAACGGGTATTGCCACCATATATACCGTGATCATTATCCGGATAAATCATCCATTCAAATTGTTTGTTGGCTTGAATCAGGGCTTCTACCATTTGCATGGTATTTTGAACATGCACGTTATCATCACCTGAACCATGGATCAAAAGAAAGTTTCCTTTTAATTTATCAACGTGATGTATTGGAGAATTCTCGTCATATCCTGATGGGTTTTCCTGAGGCGTGGTCATGTACCGTTCCGTATAAATGGAATCGTAAAAACGCCAGCTCGTTACCGGAGCAACCGCAATGGCCATTTTAAATACATCATTCCCTTTAAATAGCGCATTACTGCTCATAAATCCACCATAACTCCATCCCCAAATCCCCATACGATCTTGATCAATATAAGGACGTGACCCTAATAATTTAGCGGCATCAATCTGATCTTCTACTTCATATTTACCCAGTTCATTTTGGGTGACTTTTTTAAAATCAGCACCTTTAAATCCGGTTCCTCTACCGTCGACACACGCTACAATATAGCCTTGTTGTGCTAAAAAGTAATACCAATAATCGTTGGCGCTGTTCCAGGTGTTTTTTACGGATTGTGATCCTGGTCCGGAGTATTGAAACATAAACAGCGGATAGGTCTTGGATGCATCAAAATCAGCTGGTTTAATCATCCACATGTTCAAATCGTTCCCATTAACCTGAACCGTGCTGAATTCTTTAGCTGGCAGCTTATAGGACTGTAACGTATGCTCTAATGCCACATTATCTTTAATACCTTTTACCAACTTTCCATCCTTTGCAGTATGTAACGTGTAGGTTGGTGCCGTTGTAGCACTGGAATAGGTGTTGATAAAATAGGTGAAATCTGCACTGAAATCAGCAGAATTAGTCCCGTCTTGTTGGGTTAAACGCTTTTTGTTTTTACCGTTGGTTTTTATCGAATATACATCTCTGTTGATGGACCCATTCTCTACCGATTGGTAAAAGATGGTGTTATTCTTTTCGTCAAATCCGTAGTAATTTGTGACTTCCCATGGCCCTTTGGTCACTTGGTTGATCAACTTACCATCTTTTGAATAAAGATAGATATGATTGTAGCCATCTTTTTCTGAAGTCCAAATAAAACTGTTGTTCTTTAAAAAGGTGAGGTTATCGGTTACGTCCACATAGGCAGCATCCTTTTCTTCCAATACCAACTTAGACGACATATCAGAAGCGTTAATCATCCATAAATCAAGTTCATTTTGATGTCTATTGGTGTATTGGGCACTCAATACCTGAGCGTCATTGGTCCATTTAATCCGCGGAATATAGAAATCTGAATACGGTTTTGTGACTTTTACATCGTTTACCTTTTTCGACTGTAGATCGTAAATATGCAATGAAACCAACGCATTCGCTTCACCTGCCTTAGGATACTTAAACACTAACTGATCCGGATAAAGCTCTTTTCCATAGATATCCATAGAAAATTCAGGCACGGCAGTTTCATCAAAACGGATAAACGCCAGATGCGTTCCGTCTGCATTCCATTCAAAGGCACGCACAAAGGCGAATTCTTCTTCATATACCCAATCCGTGATGCCATTAATAATTTTATTCTTTTCGCCATCCGTAGTCACTTGGGTGGTTTGGTTGGTCTGAAGATTTTTGATGTACAAATTATTATTCAACCCATAGGCCACTTTAGTGCCGTCAGGAGAAAATGTAGGTTCCTGAATTTTTTCGTCAGCTATTTTTACCAGGGCTTTAGTTGTCGTGTCATACACATAAAATACACCCAAAGTAGAGTGTCTGAAGATTGATTCTACTTCAGTAGCTAAAATGATTTTGCTTTCGTCATTGCTAAACGTGTAATCCGAAAAACTAGGAATGGCTTCCAAATTTGCAGAATTCACTAAAGTTTCGACTTTAGACAATGTTTTATAATCATACACGTCAATGGCGGTCGAACCTTTTTCATTATTGAGAACGGAATATTGTTTGCCCTTAATCATGGAATGTAAAGACTGCATGCCTTCGGTTCTAAAGGTACCATTCCAGATGGCTTCGAGAGTGATATCCTTGTTTTGGGCTGAGGCTAAAACAGTTACCAACAGGCAGAAAAACAAGGAACTTTTTAAATACTTCATTAAGGGATTATTTCTTATAAAATGCTGTCAAGTTTACTAAAAATTCTGCAAAAACACTAACCTTTAATAGTTAAAAACGTAAAGCTAAAGATTGCCACTTCATAATCATAACTAGAATACTATCTTTGTATTTATAAACTTTCCTTATGCGCAAACCAATTAAAGGCTTTTCCAAACTTTCAAAATTAGAAAAAATCGAATGGATTGCTGACACCTATTTTACAGATGCAGATGCCGCAAAACAAGCCATTAAACAATACTGGAATACGGACCAAAAGCTACAACAGCTTCATGATGAGTTTATTGAAAATACCATAACCAACTATTATTTACCGTTTGGCGTGGCTCCTAATTTTCTGATCAACGGAAAACTATACACCATCCCAATGGCCATTGAAGAAAGCTCAGTGGTAGCCGCGGCAAGTAAAGCCGCTAAATTTTGGTTAGACCGTGGCGGATTTATAACTGAGGTGATTTCTACAACCAAAATTGGTCAGGTCCATTTTATGTATCATGGCGATTTTGCTAAGCTGCAAAAGTTTTTTAAAGCGGTAAAACCCAAACTTATTGAAGACACCCAGCACATCACTAAGAGCATGAAAAAGCGTGGGGGTGGTATTTTGGACATCAAATTGATCAACAAAACGGACGCCTTAGAGAATTATTACCAACTTCACGCCACATTTGAAACCCTGGATGCGATGGGTGCTAATTTCATCAACTCCTGTCTAGAGCAATTCGCTAAAACATTTAAGACGGAAGCACTGCATTTTGACGATTTTTCAGACGCCGAAAGTCATATTCAAATAGTGATGAGCATTCTTTCCAATTATGTGCCGGATTGTTTGGTCAGAGTGGAAGTTTCCTGTCCCGTGGAAGACTTAAGTGAAGATCACTCCATTTCATCCAATGAGTTTGCCCAAAAATTTGTACAAGCGGTAAAGATTGCAGAAATTGAACCATATAGAGCGGTCACTCACAATAAAGGGATCATGAACGGAATTGATGCCGTGGTCTTGGCTACAGGCAACGACTTTAGAGCGGTTGAAGCCGGGGTGCATGCCTACGCCTCTCGTCAGGGTGCCTACAGTAGTCTTTCGCACGCTGAGATCGTCAATGACGTCTTCAGGTTTTGGATGGAAATTCCGCTAGCGCTAGGCACTGTTGGCGGCTTGACCAATTTACATCCTTTGGTTAAAGTTGCTTTGGAAATGCTCGATCATCCGACGGCTAAAGAATTGATGCAAATTGTTGCGGCAGCAGGATTGGCCCAAAATTTTGCAGCGTTGAGATCTTTGACCACAACCGGCATTCAGGAAGGACATATGAAGATGCACCTGATGAACATGTTGAACCAACAGAACGCAACGGCACAGGAAAAAGAAAAAATCGTCGCGCATTTTAAAAACAATACCGTTACCCATAGTGCGGTCGAAGCGGCACTTAGCAACCTGAGAATGATGCGTAACGACTAGTTCGCCTCACGTTATAGTTATATTCATTTCATTAGTAAAACACTTTGATCTCTACAAGCAACACTTTTTATAGCAACGGCAAATTACTCCTCACAGGAGAATATTTGATTTTGGATGGTGCCCTGGCTCTCGCAATACCTACCACATACGGACAATCACTCACTGTAGAGCCGAATAATCAAAATTATTTGGTATGGAAAAGCTTGGATGATCAAGGTAAAGTTTGGTTTGAAGCGGAATTGACGGTAGGCGACGCTTTAACAGTGAAGACAACCAACGACCAAGCAATAGCGGAACGGCTCTTGCAAATATTGACTGCAGCCAAAAATCAAAATACTGAATTTTTGACTGAAGACATGGGAATTACTATTAGTACTAAAAATGATTTCCCTAAAAACTGGGGTTTGGGCACATCGTCCACGCTCATCAACAATGTGGCGCAATGGGCTTCTATAGATGCCTATACGCTTTTAAAAGCTACTTTTGGTGGAAGTGGCTATGATATTGCCTGCGCCAAGCACAACGCTCCTTTAACCTACCAGCTGGAAGCTCAGGACCGAACCATCATTGAACGCACATTCAATCCGGAGTTTCACAATCACTTGTATTTTGTATTTTTAAATAAGAAACAGAATAGTAGAGACGGTATTGCCGCTTACGAAAACCAAAAAAACAACATTTCAAAAGCCATTTCTGAAATCACGAACATCACGAATGCAATGCTTAGCTGCACCACTTTAGAAACATTTCAGTTTTTAATGGACAGCCATGAAACCATAATTGCCAACATCATTAAGCTACAACCTGTAAAGGAGCGCCTTTTTAAGGACTTTAACGGGAGCATTAAAAGTTTGGGAGCTTGGGGAGGCGATTTTGTTTTGGTAGCGTCCAAGGCGCAGCCTGAATCCTATTTTAAGCATAAAGGCTATCACACTATCATTCCTTACACTGAAATGGTTTTATAAACATAGAAAAATGCAACATAAAAAAAGAGGTCTTAAAATTTAAGACCTCTTTTTTTTATAGAATAGTATAATGGCTACTAGTAAAACGTAGCTCGGTTATCTTCAATCTCAGCAGTTTCTTTCAACGCTTCGTAAGCTTTCATTTGTGATGTGTTTAGACGAGCCCCGTTCAATCGGTTAACAATTGATTGGTAGTTATCCAGTTTTGGAGCAGTTGTCTTTTTAGTAACCTGTACCATAAACACTCCCTTGTTACCATCAATCAATTTAGACGTCTCTCCTTCTTTTAGTCCGAAAGCAACACCGACAACCTTAGGCTCCAAACCGGCACCAGAAAGGGTTGGGTTTTTCATATTAACCGCACTCGCGCTAGATACTGCAACATTTTGATTTTTTGCAACGGCATCTACTGTAGAGCCAGAGATTTTCTCACGAATCATGCGTGCTTTTTTCTCTTTTCTTATTTCAGGAAGCACCGAGGCTGAAGCCGCTTCTGGTGTCATTAAACCTTTTTTGTTAACCGCAGACACTTGTACTACTGCGTAGCCTAATCCTGGGATAGAGAAACGTTTGTAATCTCCTACTTTAGTGCCATTTTCAAATGCCCAACGAACAATTGCTCTTTGGCTTCCCAATCCTGGGATGTTCTCATCTAATTCTTTAATATTGTTTACTGGTCTCACCACCACATCATTTTCTTTAGCTACTGCTTGAAAATCTTTATCCTGTAACGCGATTTCGAATTTTGAAGTTCTGTTAAAGACATCGTCAATGGTAGTTTCAGATGGTTGAACTGTTTGAGCAAGTGTTGCCACTTTCACCATACGGGATTTTGCTTTCTGATCTAAAATCTCTATAACATGGAAACCAAAATCAGTTTTAACAACACCTAAATCACCTTTGTTATTTTCAAAAGTATAGTCTCTAAATTCAGGCACCATTGAGTTGTAAGCGTACCAATCTAAAACACCTTCTTTCTCGTTACTTACTTTATCAATAGAGAAGTCGAGTAGATCGACAAATTTTGAACGATTAGCTTTAATGACATTCAATAAACTATCTGCCGTAGCTTTTGCTTCTGCTTCTGTTTGTACGGTAGACGCATCAGCAGCACGCGATCCAACAAAAGGAATTAATAAGTGTCTAGACTTAACGGAGTCTGGCATAAATCTTTCTTCAACAACTTTACTGATTTTATACATGTTGTTGTCTTTGTAAGGCCCGTAATATTGTCCTACACCAAGATTAAAAATGCTATCCTGAGCAACATCAGGTAGGCTTGATTTTGCAACAAAACTATTGGTGTACTTTACATCAGAGTTTGCGTTGATAAAACCTTCAACATCCTTTGTAGCTTTAAAACCAACAACCGTGTCATTCAATTTAGATACTTCGTTATATTCAACTCTAGTATCCATCATGGCGAGCACATTGTCCTTTACTGAATTTTCATCTTCCAAAGAAGCAGCTTCGGCAAATTGAACAAAGTTGATATCTCTTGAAGCTTCAACTTGATATTTTGTTTTGTGAGCGCTGATATAATCAGAAATTTCAGATTTTGAAACTTTCACTGCACTGTCATCAATAGAGGTATAAGGTACATTTACAAATTTGACATCCACCGTAGCATTTTCCATGTTGTAATCAACTTCTGCATCCGCAAGAGTTGCTCCTACACCAGCTTTGATCATATTGAAATACGCTTGCTCTTTTGCACCAACAGCTATGGCATTTTCATTATTTACCCATTCGGCATAATTAATTTGAAAATTCCCAAGTGGAGCTCTTTCAGGAGCAATAGCCTTTAAATTGACAATAAATTCATTCAATCTATTCTCGTCAAAAATTCCAGCTTCATTGGTAAATTCTGGATAAGTAGAAAAACTATTTCTCAAAAGATTTCTCATTTGATCTTTTTCCACAGAAAGTCCTAAATCGTCGAATTGGTTTTCCAACACAGCACGTCTTAATTCCTGTTCCCAAACTCTGTTCATTGTTTGAGTAGATGTAGCGCTAGGGCCCATTTGACGTTGCATGTTTTCCACGTTGCTCATAAACTCATCACGCTTAATGTCAGTACCATTAATTGTAGCAATGGTATCCTGAGGACCAAAGGCGCTGCTGTTTCTGAACAAGTCAGAAAGCACAAAAGCAAATAAGGCCATTGCAATAATTGCAATAAGGAAAATTGAGCGTTGTCTAATTTTATTTAAAACTGCCATTTTATTGTATAAGTTAGAAAATATAAGTGCGCGAAAATACCAATTTCTATCAAATAATAAAAGTAGAAGTCTATTTTATTAATTTAATATTGAATTGTTTGTCCTAGCCCTTGAAATATGAGGATTGGGGATTGGAGATTGTTGATTGGTGATTGGAGATTGGTGATTGGGTAATGATGATTTGTGTTGTAGGACTTCTGATTTCAATTAAAAACTAATCTTCATCGAGAACGCGCAGAGATACCAGATCAATTTTTGTGGTTGACACTTCTAAGATGGTAAACAAGTAATTTTCAATCTGAATTTGATCGTTGACATGCGGGATTTCTTCAGTTTCGTCTACAATTAATCCGCCCAAAGTTTCATAATTCTCACCTTCTGGAAGGTCTAATTTGTAGGCTTCATTAATATAATCGACTTCCAGACGTGCTGAAAATTTATAATTGGTATCGTCTATTTTTTCTTCGATCAATTCGATGGTATCGTGCTCGTCCTCAATTTCACCAAACAATTCTTCAATAATATCCTCCACCGTAATGATCCCTGAAGTGCCTCCGTACTCGTCAATAACCACAGAAATACTTTTGCGTTTTTTAGTCAGCACATTTAAAACGTCTTTAACCAACATGGTTTCAGGCACGAACTCCACCGCCATGACTACAGATTTAATGTCTTTAGGCTTCTTAAAGAGCTCAAAGGAATGGACGTATCCTACAATATCATCTACAGAGTCTTTATACACCACAATTTTAGATAAACCAGATGAGGTAAACAAACCGTTCAGATTTTTAATGGAATCATTAATATCTACGGCAATTATTTCAGTGCGGGGCAACATAACCTCCCTAGCTTTTACTTCTGAGAAATCGAGTGCATTTTGAAAAATTTGTATTTCACTATCAATTTCATCGTGCTCTTCAACTGATTCCATTTGCTCGCTGATGTAATTGCCCAACTCCACCTTTGTCATCACCAATTGCACATCATCGCCGCCAGTTTTAAAGAAACGTTTTAAGATCATGTTGGAAATCCAGATGATAAAATCTGAGACCCACGAAAATAGGCCGTAAAAAAAATAGGCAGGTACTGCTAATATCTTCAGCAGTGAATTGGCATAAATTTGAAAAAATACCTTTGGAAGAAATTCGGCAGTAATTAAGATCAATAAGGTTGATATGATGGTTTGAGATAACAAACTCAAATCGTTCAACATGTAGTTTAAAAAACTGTAATCCGTGGGCAATAAGGACTTAAACCAATTGACCAATTTATCACCCATTAAAAACCCATAAACTACCAAGGCTATATTGTTTCCAATAAGCATGGTCGCTATAAATTTTGAAGGTTTAGCCGTAAGTTTAGTAAGGGTTTTAGCTAGAAAATCATTTTGCTTTTTAGCAATTTCTATGTGAATCTTGTTAGAGGACACATAGGCAATTTCCATGCCTGAGAAGAACGCTGATAAAATAAGGGACAAAATAATGATAAGGGCATTACTGTCCATAGGTTACTGGTTATTATCCATTTTTTTCCTGAAATGCTTTTTAAAGAAATACATTCCAACGGCCAAAACTGAGAAGAACAATAACATATATGCCTTTGATCGGTCTTCATTCCATAACCTAACCGTCTCGTAAATAAAAAAGACCGCAATAAACAAATAGATGTACTGAATAATTTTTTGAAGCATTTTAATGAATCCTTATAATTAAAAGCAAAGATAACTATTTATTTATCTGAAGTAAACTATAAAACAGACGAATTTATAAATGGAAGAATAGTTAATGGGAAGAAATTTTACTACTCGGAATCATCGTCTAAATAGTGAATACCTGTAACTTCTGAAATTCCATATTTATTAAAATCACGATTTGCATCAAATGCATTGCCCGTAATTATTTCCTTTTTTGAAACATACTTAACAGGTTTGTTAGAAAACACCCAATCTCGCTTTTGATCGTAAAACAACTGCTGCGCAAAAATACTGTCTTTGGTTTCTGTCGTAATAAGGACGTTGCCTCTTAAATCGATCAAATCTGTGTCATTATACACAATGGCATAATCAGCAACAATAACACTTTTTTTGTTGCGTTCATCGAACAAATTGAGCGTCACTCCGTCTGGAAATTCATTATAGGAAAAATCACGATTAGAAAAATCCAACATTTTAGGACTGATCAAATTGGCTTTTAAGCGTCCAGAATCTGTGTACCTCAAATTCATATCTTCCGCAATACCAATAGGTTCATTTTGAAGCACCCCAATTTGTTGCACTTCTTTGAAGTTGTTCTTGCATGAAAAAAACATAGTCATAGCAACTGCTATGACTATGTTAAATAAATTATATGATACTTTTTGTTTCATTTAGATTTTTGGGACCGTAACGCTAGCACCAATCCAACATCCTATTCTGACTGTTGACCCACCATTACCTTCAGTAAAGATTTCCGATTTTTGAGGTGCTTTACCTTCAAAATTCGCTGCCAAACCATCAGCATATGATTTTAAGTTGGCATCTACTCTACCCGCTTTTCTTGCTTCAGCTGCAGCTAACCAGAAAACCGCTCTCTTATTGAATTGCGTATCTCCACAGTTATTCGCACTTGCCGCATACATATTAGCTATTTCAATATGAGCTCTACCGTTTGATGGGTTTAAAGCCAATGACTTTTGGAAGTAATTTCTTGCTGCACCGTAATTGCCTTGAGATTTTAAACTCTTACCAAAATTCATGGCCAATTTAGATTTTTTCAATGGATCCTTTTCTAAATCGTAAGATTGATCTAAATATGGTTTCGCTTCTTTTTCCTTTCCTTGTTTCATTAACAAGTTGTAAACAAAGAATTTTGTATCTGCTGACGGCGACGATGCATCATAAGCTTTTACCAATTTTGTGTATAATGGATCATCAGTACATTCCTTATTATACATTCTGCTTACCGCACGTTTCAACCAAACTGCATCGGTTTGATACTTCTCAAAATCTCTATTGTACAATGGAATCAACACTTCACAATTGGCCAATTTACCAAGTTTTGCATCAATACTACCAGAGATTTTATCATAAGCCTCTAAATAGCTTTCATATTGCTTTTTATATTGTTCAGATTTCTTATCTAAAGTTTCACCAGCTTCTTCTTTCTCAACAAGAGGGTTCAACTTTAAAGTATAATTGTCAATCTCTTGACCGATTTTATCTGAAACGTCGTCATATTTATTGAAGACATCTAATACTTCAACTTCTTTAGCATCATGCATATCAACAATAGTTGAGAAATACACATATAGACCTTTTGGATTTGTAAAGCTTTCAGGTGCTGTTTTGTAAACCTCATCAAAGGCATCATACACTTGTTTGTTGCTTAAGCCTAGAGCTTCTCGGTTGTCATACTTCAACATCGCTTTATCTTGAAGTATATCGCCAGCTTTATATTTGTTAGGAAAGTTTACAAGACCTTCATCCCAAAGTTTCATCAAGTCATTTACATAAGCAACTTGCTCTGCACCAGAAGTGTTTTCAATTTTATGCTTTAAAACTCTTTCACCGTAGTAATAGATTGCATAATTGAACTTTGGACATTTGCTACGAAGTTTATTAAAGGGTTCATAGGCTTCATCAAATTTCTTGCTTTTTGCATAATCGTTTAGCAAGGTTAAGTTTAGCATACATTCTTCATCCTGTTGTGCAAACCCAACATTGAAACCCATGAACAATGTAAGTAGGATTAAAGTGACTTGTTTTTTCATCGTCTTATTTTTATTCAGTTAATTATATTTACGTTTTAGGAACCATCTGTCGTTTAAAGATAAACTAATTTGCAAATTCATAAAATTTTCTTGAATCAAATTTGCATCTGTTGTTCCCTTCTTACCGAGCTCAAAACCTATATTGGCATTAGAGAAAACGTTTCCAACTGGTAACCCAACTCCAAAAGATATGCCAAACTCATTAATGGTCTCATTATTTATTTCTAGCCCAGTGTTCTCAAAGCGAACTCCAGCTCTATAAACGATTCTATCCCAGTAGCTTGAAAAAGAGTTATACTGTGGAATATAAAATCCACCCAACGCAATAGTTGAAGCATTTACAAATTTTGCATTTGTGATACTGAAGATAGGATTATCGAATTCGCTGGTATTTTGTAAAGTATATTCAGCGCCTACAAACCATTTTTGTGGTTGACCAAGACCGGCACCAAATGAATATTGCGATGGCAAGGTCAAATCAGTACGGTCTAAATTATTCTTAGCCAAATCAGCTTCAATAGAACTTACCGTAATTTCCTGTTCGGTTTCAGGGTTCACCACAACAGTTGAAAAAGCCCGCTTGTTATCTGATCTTAAAGTGCTCTTTGGCATATAGGTGGCCCCTGTGGTCAATTGCAACTTGTCCGTTACCATTGTTTTATAACTTAAGCCGAAGTTCATATTCATCCCACTCAAATCAGAACGGTTGTTTTCTTTGGTTGAATATTGTAATGGGTTTCCATCTAAATATCCAAACTGAAGGGCACTGTTCTGAATGTTCCCAAAATTATAATTGACATCAACACCAACTCCTAAACCAGGTGTAATTTGGTAGCCCAATCCTAAAAATGCTTTATTAAGACCGCCTTCTCCTCTATAACGGTTTTCTAAATTACCATCAGAAGTAGAGGACTCCAGTTTATAACCTACAGCGCTATAGGGCAATAGACCAAAGCCCATTCCGAATTTCCCCATGGGTACAGCCAGCGCTAAATAATCGAAGGTTGTTGAATTTGCTTTTTGGCTGCCGTCATCTGACTTTAAATTCAAACTGCTAGAGCTTCCTCCTACCGTGAATTTAACAGGTCTGCTTTCATTATTCCAAACTTTAAGGTTGTTCCCGGCATATCCGGCAGGGTTACGCAAGTTAACGTGAATACTGTCCGTAAAAATGCTCAGTCCGCCCATACTTCTGTTTTCAACTGTCCCTTTAAATTTCAAAGATCCAATTCCGTAGAAAGAATAAGGTGATGCTGTTCCCGTTTGAGCGTGCGCCTGAATGGCGAAAACGGTGATGAAAACTATTACAAGTTTTTTTATCATTAGTGTGTATTATATTCTAAAATAAAGTTCAATCCCTCTAAAAGAAAATTCGAGTTGGCAAATATGCTATTTTTTAATTGCTTTGACAAGAAAATGGCATCACCTCCTGTTAAAATAACTGTTAAATCTGAATAATTTTTGCGATAATCGTCTATGACTCCGTCAATTTCTTTGACAATTCCCGTCACAACGCCTGAGTGAATTGCCGCCGCTGTACTATCTCCAATGATCGTTTTTGGCATCTTCGTCTCTAGCAAGGGCAAATTTGCAGTAAAATCGTTCAAACTTTTATAACGCAGCCGGATGCCCGGAGAAATAGCGCCCCCTAAATAGTCATTATCCTTAGTCATAAAATCATAAGTTATACAACTTCCAGAATCAATAATAAGTACATTCTGATTGGGATGATGTTTCACAGAGGCCGATACAAGCGCCATCCGGTCTACACCTAATGTGTTTGGTGTAGCGTAGAGATTGTTGAATGGAAACTTTAAATTGGCGTCCAAAATCATCAGCTCGCAGTAGTTTTTGAGGTTCTTTAGCGTCTCTTTTGGCAAATTTCCGACTGAAGAAAGGATTGATTTGTGAATATTTGGGTAGTTGCGAAAAATTTTTTTTAGTAAATCATTAACTTCAGAAATTTCTACCGTTTGTTTTTCCAGAAGGGTATCGTTCTGAAAAACAGCAATTTTGACAAAGGTATTGCCAACATCTACAATTAAATTCATATCAAAAATTAAAGCTGTAAATTTACGAAAGCAATTTTTATATCTTTTATTTTTGCGAATAATAAAAATGCCTTTATATTTGCACCCGCTTGGATGATTGAAATTTGATGTTTTAATCTGACAAGTTCGCAAATTAGCGACTGGTGCCTTAGCTCAGTTGGTAGAGCAAAGGACTGAAAATCCTTGTGTCCCTGGTTCGATTCCTGGAGGCACCACCATCAAAAACCCGAACTTGTGTTCGGGTTTTTTGGTTTTCAGCAGGGTTGTACAATACTTTGGATCAAGCACAATTGTTGTGTTTATGCATAAATTGTGATTAATCTATAGAGGAAAAATTCGGATCAAGAACAATTGTTGTGTAATTTAAGATTACACATAAATTGAGATGAATTCCAAAAGTTGAGGAATTTCTACGCTCTGTCCTTCCATTCCGATTTGTCGTTTCGACCTTAGAAGGAATCCCATTTCAGGGGAAGACTATGGTAAAAGATGATGTGATGTCTCATTACAGTCGACATGACAAAAATGTGAATGACGTTCACTATCCACCTTGTGGTTTAATCATTACGATGTTCAGGAGGTACCCTATATCAGTACTGTTGCGCTTTACGAGTCTAGGTTAACATCTCATTATGGGCTTTTAAAATATCGTAAACTTGTTTTTGTACTCCCCACACCTTAACTCCTTATATTTTTAGTATTTTAGAGCCTATCAAAACCCTCATCATGGATTTTATTAAAAAAATTGGAGTCCCCAACCTTTTTATGTTAGCACTATGCGCCTTAATTATTATTGTTGCGGAGTATCTGTTTTTGAAAGGCTATCAAATGCACGCCATATTTGTTGGACTTTGGGCACCAACGCTCTTGGGAATTGCGATCTTTATAAAACAGATTAAGAATGGACGCTAATGCTTTTGTATTTTGGTTTTCTGGTTTTGTAGCAATTTGCGTGATCATTTGGGCGGTGCTCATTATTAAAGCATACGATAAGGCCAACAAAAACTAACCTTTAATCATCTATCGCATATACTGAGCCTCAAAAACAAAAGTTGTTCTTCATTTAAAATGCCACAATCCATAAGTAACCTCATGAACATTTTATACATACACGGATTAAACGGGAGCTTAACCCAAGAGAAACGAACCATTCTGGAACATTATGGCACCGTGAAATCGCCAAGTTTGGATTATGAAAATAACGCGGATAGCATCAATTCATTATATACTCGTTTTAAAGACGCTCATATTGATGTGATTATAGGAAGTAGTATGGGCGGATTTGCAGGATATCACCTCTCCAGGTTACTGCAATTGCCTTGCTTGGTGTTTAATCCTGCTTTGGCCGACAGAAGCGTGTTTCAGACGGTTCCTCAAATTGCAGCCGCAAATAAAAACATGATACATCTCGTTCTGGGGTCAAAAGACACCGTTGTAGACCCTAAAGCGATATTAGATTTTTTAGCAAACGTACTGCACACGCCACAAGATTATAGCATTTCAGTTCGTCATGATTTAGAACACCGCATCCCAATTGCTGTTTTTGAGGAGGAAGTTGCGAAATTTATGGCAGCACTAACCGTTTAATATTGCCACCATGCTTTAATGAATTCATTTGGTTGTAGAGGTGTAGAGATTACATTAAATCCTTTATGATCTTCCCAAACCGCTTTGGCTTCTCTGATATAGCCTTGCATTGTCAGTACCTGAACAATATAAGTACCGTTATCTGTTGGAGGTTTTTTTTCTAAATTATAGTAGGGCATGATGTCATAGCTTTATGGGCTAAAATTAAATAAGTGGTGGACTAAAGGTTGACTGAAATAAAAATTTGTTGCGCTTAAAAGCGCTCCTGAGGTCCTATCTAAAAATTGCACACGTACTATCACATCCTTTTTAATGTCTGTCAATCACTTTTTTTACGAAGACTGACCACTACCGCTTGTCAAATGGTTTTAAACTTTTGATATTTACTTATTAATCAAATTACGACACATTATATTTGCAGCAAATCACAGACTTTACATGCTCAAAAAATTACGAATTGATTCTTTTGTCGTTGCCATTATTATAAGCATCATCCTTGCCTATTTATTTCCGCAGCTCGGTGCCGCAGATAGCCCTGTACCCATGAGTTTAATCAGTAGCTTGGGAATTTCACTAATCTTTTTCTTTTACGGTCTTAGCCTAAGTACTGAAGCCATAAAAAACGGATTAAAGAATTGGAAACTCCACGTCTCTGTGCAGACTTCTACGTTCCTATTGTTTCCGTTACTTATTTTACCATTCTATCCTTTGGTAAAGGACACCACGCACGAATTATTATGGCTGGCATTTTTATTTATGGCCGCCCTTCCCTCCACGGTATCTTCTTCTGTAGTGATGGTTTCTATGGCTAAAGGCAACTTACCTGCAGCTATATTTAATGCGAGTATTTCGGGCATTATTGGCATTCTTATCACACCACTTTGGATGTTGTCTTTTGTAAAACAAGCGGAAGTCCCTTTTGAATTCTCCTCCATTTATTTTCAACTCATCACTGAAATTATCATACCCCTTTTGTTAGGTCTGGCCCTGAGACGCTTTCTCGGGGTTTGGGCTCAGAAACATAAAAGCACGCTCAATAAATTTGATAAATCCGTCATCCTTTTGATCATTTATAAAAGCTTTGTAAAGTCATTTGAGGATGACATTTTTAGCAGCGTGAGTATTTTAGAGCTGCTCGCAATGTTAGTTTTGGTAATGATTTTATTTTTCATTGTATATTTCTTAACTGGGTGGATAGGAAAACTTTTAAAATTCAATAATGCCGATCAAATTACAAATCAGTTTTGTGGTACAAAAAAATCATTAGTCCACGGCACGGTGTTTTCTGAAGCCTTATTTGGTCAGACAACCATTGTAGGCATCATGTTGTTGCCTTTAATGTTCTATCATGCGCTACAAATTTTAATTATAAGCGTAATTGCAGCTAAAAAAGGCAGAGCAGCTATAGACACCAATGATTGAGAATTGCAAAAATTTAATCAACCAAATCTAAATCCAGGAGCGTTGATGAGTTAAAGCATTTAATTTTGAAACGCCGCAAGGTGTAGAAACAAAAAAGACCCAACATATCGTCAGGTCTTTTTACACTATAAAGTAAACTAGATTTATTTTTTAGACATCAATACGGTATCAATAATATAAATTCTCCCGTTAGAAGCCTCAACGTTACCTAAAATCACTTGCGCTTTCTTACCGGTAGCATCTTTAATCACAAACTGGTCGCCATTCATCATCGCAGTCAATTCATCACCTTTGACAGTTTTGAAAGCATAGGATCCGTTAGCACCTTTAATAGCTTCTGCAAACTTATCTGAAGTGATCGCACCTTTAACAACATGATAGGTTAACACATCAGACAACATTTGTTTGTTTTCTGGCTTCATCAAATTGTCACGTTGTTTTTGTGACAACTTTTCAAAAGCTTGGTTTGACGGTGCAAAGACCGTGTACTCTCCTGGCTCAGACAACATGGTTGCTAACTCTGCAGATTGTAATGCACTCACTAAAGTGGTTAAATCTTCATTTTTCATCGCCTGACCTGCAATACTGTTTTCTCTAGCCTCCTCTTTCATTCTGACCTCTTCGGCCTCCATTTCCATACGTGCTTCTTCCGCAGCTTCCATTTCTACGCGTTCAGTTTCAATTCTCATCTGTTCCTCTTTCTTCTTCCCATCTTCACAGGTGGATACAAAAACAAATGCTGTTAATGCAACTGCATATAATATACTAGTCTTCTTAAAAATCATAATCTAATTATTTTATTGGTTTATGTAAAGATATACGTAGCAAACGGCACTTCAAAATAATATTAATACAACTTTAACTTAAAAATATGAAATTTCCTTAAATATGTTAATTTTAAGTCTGGATGAGAATTGAGTCATTAATAATTGTATTTAACTACATACCAATGGCTTTATTTGATAAATTTGTAGCTTCATTACAGCTAATTGGAAGAGAACAACGACGATAATAAATCAACTAAACGCAAAAAGTTTAGAGCCCTTAGAATACTTGGCAGGATTATTCTTGGCATTCTGCTGTTTCTATTTCTCCTAATCCTATTTATTAGAAGTCCGTGGGGTCAGGATATTATTGTCAATAAAGCAACCTCATACATTTCCGGTAAGACCAATACCAAGGTAGCCATAGATAGATTGTTCCTCACCTTCAGCGGCAATCTTCAAGTAGAAGGCTTGTATTTTGAAGACACACAGGGCGACACTTTAGTATATTCAAAATCTATGGAAGCCAACGTGCCGCTTTGGGCAATGATTAAAGGCCAAGGTTTTGGAGTAGAGTCTATGGATTGGGAGGGTGTTCGCGCTAATATTCGTCGAAAAGATACTATTTCGGGCTATAATTTTCAATTTCTGATCGATGCTTTTGCTGTTACCGATACCACCACAGTTGTAGCTACTGATACTACGGCCCTAGATATTGTTTTGGGAAAACTGAATTTTAAAAATTTTGACGTTGTTTTTGACGATGCAGTGGCGGGGATTGATAGCCGATTTAAAATTGGCACCCTAAAAGCACAAATGAAAACTACTGATTTAGAGCATATGGTCTTTGAAGCTAAAAACCTCGAACTTACTGATGCCAACATTACATACATTCAAAAACCTATCCCTATTGATCCTAACGCTGAAGAGGTACCATTGCCATCCTTAACTGTTGAGAAATTCACTCTGAGCAATGTGTACGCTGACTATCAATCTTATGGCGATCGAATTGCCGCGGAAGTGGACATCAAGGAACTATATGCGGAAGTTCAACAGGCGGATTTGGCTTCCTTACGGTTTGAAGTCAGCACCTTCAATCTCAAAAACTCCTCCATAATTTTACGGACCCAAACGGAAACCAATGTTGTGACACAGAAAGTAGTGGAAGTCACCCAAGATATTAAGCAAGACATACAAGCTTTTGAATGGCCAGAATTGCGTCTTTCCATTGGTTCTATTGATTTTCAGGATAACAATTTCAGCTATTTTGTCGCCGGCGCCGAAGCAAAAGAAGGAAGTTTTAATCCGAATGCCATTGTTCTTAACGACCTGAACTTACAGGCGGATAATATTCGCCTCAAGGATAAAAAAGCAACACTACATATTGAAAATTCCACGTTTAAAGAAATTTCCGGATTTGACCTCAAAGAATTGCAACTTCAATTTGAGGCTGATGATACTACCTTAAAAGTCACTGATCTAAGAACAGCGCTCAATAACAATACACTTCAGGCGCAATTACAGTTAGAATATCCCAAATTGTCCGCCCTCATCGAAGCCCCAGAAAATTCAAAAATAAACCTCAACATTTCCAATTTTCAAGTGGCTTTAAAGGATGTCTTTTTAATTCAGCCTGAACTTAAAAAGAATCCGTATCTCAATACACTGAGTAAAAACCTATTGACTGGTAATGCCAAAGCAAGTGGTTATCTATCTGATATTAATATTGCGACGATGACTGCGCATTGGGCCAATACGCACATCTCCGCAAATGGGAGAATCAAAAACGCGATGGACCCAGAACACATTGAGTTTGATATTCCAAATTTTTCAGCCATCTCAACCCGTACAGATCTTATTAAGTTTGTAAATGAACAAGACTTAGGTGTAAGTCTCCCTGATGAGGTTAAGTTGGTTGGGAATCTTAAAGGCAATCCAAACGATTTTAATGCTGATGCTGTATTGACCACTTCTCAAGGAGTCGCCTCAGTAAAGGGACATTTAACAAATGGAGCAACACTCGCGTTTGATGCAGATATTGCTGTTGATGGCTATCAATTGAATGAACTACTTCAAAATGAACAATTAGGCGCCTTAAGCCTCTCTATAAAAACGAAAGGAACAGGCACAACCATTAATGACTTGGATGCCGATATTGAGGCCAATATCTCGAATTTTACCTACAATAATTATGATATTACTGATTTAAAAATTGTAGGTGCCGTGAAGAATGGCCGTGGTAAAGTAACGTCTAGTTATAAGGATTACAACCTCAATATGGATTTGTACGGTACGGTGATTTTAGATTCTGTGTCGCCCGAAGCCAATGTGGAACTCAATATTATTGGCGCCGACTTACAGGCTTTGGGACTTATGCAACGTGAAGTCAGAACTGGCATGAAAATTTATGCCGATTTTAAAGGTAATGCTACCAATTATGATGTTGCCGCTATTGTAGACGAAGGTGTCGTGGTGTATGACAATAAAACCTACCTCATTGGCGACTTGAATGCTTTGGCACATGTGCGTAAAGACACGACGTCTGTATCCATCAAAAACAAATTGGTAGATCTCCTCTTGCAGTCCAATTCAGATCCGCAAACTTTCACCAAAGCTTTAAGACGTCATGTGTTTAGTTACTTTTACCGTGATGAAAAACTTCCAGATAGTATTACTGATCCGGTCAACTTAAAATTAAGAGGTCGCATTATAGAAGCGCCTATTTTAAATGAAGTTTTTTTAGTGAACGTTAAAGATCTTGACACCGTAAAATTATCTGTAGACTTCAATGAGAAAGAGCGTCAACTTAGCGCCAACATTACCGCCCCCCATATAAACTATAGCGGCTATGAATTGGATAGTTTGGCCTTTTCTATGGAAACTGACAAAGACAAATTTATCTTTGATTTGGGTTTCAATCGCATAAAGGCAGGGCCATTTAACATACAGAAAACTAGAGTTGAAGGCAGTCAGGCTAACAACGAATTGTCATTAAGCTTTACAGCTTACCATCAAGACGAGATTTTAACCCAGATACGCAGTAAAATCACCGGAAATAGAGAGGAACTGCGATTCCATGTATTGACCGAAGATTTGGTTTTAAATAAAACGCCCTGGAACATTCCTGAAAGCAATGAAATTTTGATTAGAGATCAAAAATTAGAATTCAACGATTTTCTTTTCAGCAGAGACAATCAATCTTTTGAACTTACAGATAAGCTTGCTTCCATCTCCAAGGAACATATTGCGGCAGATTTTAAAAACTTTAAATTGAGCGAATTTTTAAATTATCTCAATCCTACGGAAGAATTGGCTACTGGTAATTTGAATGGCTCCTTTGTATTGGAAGATCCATTTACAAATACGGGCATTGTTGCTGACCTCGACATACAGCAGTTGAGCTTTATGCAAGTTGACATGGGCACCCTCAGTCTGGATGCAAAATCTTTGGGCATGGACAGTTATGATTTTAATGTCAATATCGCGGGTGGCGAAATAGATATGAATCTTTTAGGAGATTATGTAGCGCAATCTGGAGATGCGGTACTTGATATGAACTTAGATATTACTAAATTCAACATGGCCGCCTTAACCGGTTTCTCACAAGGTGAATTAATAGAAACGGACGGAAGTTTTTCAGGCAATTTTAAATTGAATGGTACCTTAAGCGCTCCTCAATATTCGGGCAACTTAAATTTTAGTGATGCTGATTTTAAGATTAAAAGATTTAATACTGCTTTTACACTTCCCAATGAAACGCTGAGCATTAACAACGAAGGTCTTTCCATGTCTCAATTCACCATTGTGGATGAAAACCAAAATACTCTTGTGGCCACGGGCACTATTGGCACAGCCTCATTTATCAATCCAACTTTCGACTTGCAGTTAACCGCGGATAACTTTCAAGTATTGAATGCCACAAAAGAAGACAACGATTTTCTTTACGGTAAAGTTACTTTTGATGCCGAAGCAAAAATCTCCGGCGATTTACAGATTCCTAAAATCACAATGAATGCCACCGTGGGCTCGGATACTGATGTGACCTATGTGATGCCTTCAGCCACCGTGAATGTAGAAGAACGCGATGGTGTAGTCGTCTTTGTAAATCGTGAAAATCCGGATGCTATTCTAACCCGAACTGAAGAAAAAACCGCTACCATTACGGGGTTTGATATTGCTGCGCTACTCAAGATTAGTAAAGATGCCGCTGTCACTATTGTGATTGATGAAAAAACTGGGGACAATTTTAAGGTGATGGGTGACGGAGATTTAAATTTCACCATGAATCCCAACGGCAACTTGACGCTTTCAGGAGTTTATGAAGTAGAGAGCGGACATTATGAATTGAATCTTTACAGTTTGGTCAACCGGAAATTCGATTTGGTTTCAGGCAGCCGTATCACGTGGTCAGGAGATCCTTTTGATGCCAAACTAGATGTAAGGGCGCTCTATGAAGTTGAGACCTCAGCATCGTCCTTAATGGCACCCACGTCTTCCAATCTGGACGAATCTTCTAAAGGCAAATACCGGCAAGTGCTCCCATTTTATGTGTATCTTAATATAGATGGCCAATTATTACAGCCAAAAATCAACTTTAACCTCGACATGCCAAAAGATGAGCAAGGTGCTGTTGGCGGGCAGGTTTACGGCAGGGTACAACAACTTAATCAGCAAGAAGACGAGTTAAACAGACAGGTATTTTCATTGTTGGTTTTAAACCGTTTTTATCCAGACCCTGGCAGCGACGGAAGTACTGGTGGTGTAGCTTCTATTGCCCGAGACAATTTAAATGATGCTGTTTCAGACCAACTGAATGTGTTCTCAGATAAATTATTTGCCAATTCAGGCTTTGATCTTAATTTCGGATTGGACAGTTATACGGATTATCAAGGAAGCACGCCGCAAGACCGTACCCAATTGGATATTGCTGCCCAAAAGAAATTATTTAATGACCGTTTAATTGTCAGTGTAGGTAGTGAAGTGGATGTGCAGGGAAGTAATCCCAACGGCGAAGCAGCACCGATTATTGGCAATGTCAGCATTGAATATATATTGACCGAAAATGGTCGATATAGGATCAAAGGATTTCACCGTAATGAATTCGAAAATGTTATTGATGGGCAAATTGTTATCAGTGGCATTGCCTTGATTTTTACGCAGGAGTTTAATAAGTTTAATGAGCTTTGGGATTCTTTGGTAAACTCCAAGACCAAACAAGAAAAACAAGCTGAGAAAGATAGGAAAGCTGCTAAGGAGGCATTAAAGGCTAAAGAGGAAGAAGTTGATGAAAGCATTGAGGAAAAAAAGCAATAGCACTCGCGATGCATTAAGAGGAAAAATTAATAGAAGTGAAGGTACAGTCATTTTATCAGCGCTAGCTAATCATAATAAACAAATAAATTTGAAATTACATCTTAAATACATTCTCATTAGCACTTTCATATTAGGAAGTTTCTACTCGTGCAGTATTGCCAAATTTATACCTGAGGAGGAGCGCTTATATACCGGAGCAAACTTAATTATCGAGTCAGATTCCATAATTAAAAATGAAGATCGTTTACGTCTAGAATTGGAAACCGTGATCAGTCCGGAGCCTAACTCTAAATTCCTTGGAATGTATCCAGGCTTGTATTATTACTATAAAAATCAAAAAGAACATCCAGGGTTCATCAACAAATGGCTATATAAAAAATTTGGAGAGAAGCCTGTTTACCAATCAGATGTCTCAGCTTTTGATGTAGAAGAACTTTTACTGAACAGATTAGAGAACAGAGGCTTCTTCTATAGTAAAGCTGCCTCTAAATTTGAAGAAGAAGAACAAAAAGCGTCGGTAGCTTATACAGTAAATGTGCCTACGCCTTACCGCATGGAAACCTACCAACTGGATTCCTTACCTCCTCCCATCCATCAAGAAATTGAACGGTTGGTCGCTACTACTCCCTTAACAAAAGGCATGCGTTTTGATTTGAGCAGTATGAAATTAGAGCGTCTTCGTATAGACACCAACCTTAAAAGTAAAGGCTATTATAATTTCGATGATAGTTTTTTGATTTTTGAAGCAGATACAAATAGGTATGACAATAAGAGCTTTGATCTATTCCTGAAACTTAAAAAGGCAGTCCCGAAAAAATCAACCGTTCCCTACCGCATTGCGAACGTCAATATTTATCCTAATTACGAAACAGCAGATTCTATCACTACAACTCGCATTCGCTACAATGAAAAAAACTTTATTCAAAAAGAAGTATTCTTTAAACCAAAATATTTAGATCCATTTGTAAGACTGGAAGAAGGTGAACTCTATAATCCTGAAACTTCGCGTAATACCGCCAGGCGTCTCTCCACTATTGGGGCTTATAAATTTGTTAACATTCAATATAAGGAAATTGACAGTTTGGCCACAGACACTTTAGGCCTTTTGGACGCCAATATTTATTTATCGCCATTAAACAAGCGTGCGTTTATGGCGGAGTTACAAGTGGTTACCAAATCAAATAGTTTTACCGGTCCTGCTTTGGCGCTCACCTATAGCAACCGCAATGTTTTTGGTGGTGGCGAACTCTATAATACCACATTAAAAATAGGCTATGAAGCTCAAGTAGGAGGAGAGAAAAATCTTGGCGATAGCAGTTTAGAATTGGGATTGAAAAACGAGATCATTTTCCCAAGAGTCATTTTTCCAATTAAAATTAACGACGACTTTTTTAAATATTCCATCCCAAAAACAAAGATCTCCGTAAGTCTTGATTATTTAGACCGTACAAAATTATACACGTTACTCTCGGGTACTGCCCTATTTGGATATGCTTGGGATGCCAATAGATACGTGACACATCAAATTAACCCTATTTCAGTAAGCTATACGGATTTAAGGAATTCCTCACCAGAATTTGAAGCTATTCTCTCTGAAAATCCATTTCTGAAACGCAGTTTTGAACAGCAATTTATTTCGGGGCTTACCTATTCCTTTACTTATAACGAATTGGTAGATGTACAAAAAACGCATCAAAAATATCTTAACTTTACTTTAGATGTCGCAGGGAACTCCATCAGCTTGTTCGGAAAGTCGGAAGAAAACGGGGGTCCAAAGACATTTGTTGGCTTGGAATATGCACAATACGCAAAGGCCGATGTTGATTTGAGATACCACTTCAACTTTGGCAAAGAACAAACCATTGCTGCACGTGTTTTTGCAGGTTACGGTTTGGCCTATGGCAACTCTGATGTGGTGCCTTTTGTTAAACAATATTATGCAGGTGGGCCTTATAGTGTAAGAGCGTTCAGGATTCGGTCCTTAGGTCCAGGAACCTATAATGTTAATGAAGACACGAATAACACGTCGGATAATTATTTTGATAAGACCGGTAATATCAGATTGGAAGCCAATTTAGAATACCGTTTCCCCATTGTCTCATTTTTTAAAGGTGCCGTATTTGCCGATGCCGGAAACATTTGGAACTCCAAAGAAAATCCAGTGTTTGATGGCAAGGATAAATTCTCAAGTAGTTTTATTAGTGAATTAGGCATGGGAGCTGGCGTTGGCTTGCGTGTGGACATTCAGAGTTTTGTGATCCGATTTGATTTAGCCGCTCCGTTTCATGACCCGTCACTTCCAAAAGGCGAACGTTTTAATTTTGATGTGAGTAAGCCTATCCTAAATTTTGCAATAGGCTATCCATTTTAACATGGTTTCATTTTACATATACTATGTTTGTTATAATTAAAAAATTGACTCCCTAGAGAACAGGGTCATTAATTCGAAAAACAAAATGAATACTGATCAGAAAAATAACTTCATGTTAGAAGCGGTTAACGCAGCATTAAAAGGCATGGATAATAATGAAGGCGGCCCTTTTGGTTGTGTCGTAGTTAAAGACGGTAAAATTGTAGGTCGTGGCAACAACAAGGTCACTTCCAATAACGATCCAACAGCACATGCTGAAGTCATTGCCATAAGAGATGCCTGTCAAAATTTAAATACATTTCAGTTGGAAGGTTGTGAAATATACACCTCCTGCGAACCTTGTCCAATGTGTTTTGGGGCCATCTATTGGGCCAGGCCAGACAAAGTGTTTTATGGGTGTAGCCAACAAGATGCGGCAGATATCGATTTTGACGACGAATTTATCTACAAAGAAATTGAATTGCCTTACGCCAAGCGAAGCATCCCTTTTGAACAAGTAGCACGAGACATCGCTTTGGAACCGTTTCAAAAATGGAGCGAAAAAGAGGACAAAATAGTGTATTAACCACCCAGGCCGTTGGAGTGATTCCGATTTTTAAACATTGGTTTTAAAAGTGAGATAAGAAACACATGGTTTCGATGTATCGGAATGGTATTGAGAACTCTAACTCCATGATGCACTAACCCCAAAAACTCGAAGCACAGGTACTCAATAGGATTTGCCCCACCGAGGCAGCACTATCAACAGATGAAAGCTTAAACCGTCCGATGGATAATCGCACATGCGTTGTGGATTAACTCATGAGTCCTGTTAAGTTTTCCACAGATTCACGACTGAAAACCGAATCTTAATTTTTATCGTACGTATAACCAACACCATAATATCCATGCAAAAAACTTATTACGATCCAGCAGACCTTAAAAAATTTGGAAAAATTTCCGAATGGAATGAAGAACTTGGCAGCAAATTCTTCGATTATTATGCTAAGGTTTTTGAAGAAGGCAAACTTTCAGCCCGTGAAAAATCGTTGATTGCTTTGGCCGTTGCCCATACGGAGCAATGTCCGTACTGCATTGATGCCTACACTCAAGATGGTTTACAACGTGGCATTACCAAAGAGGAAATGATGGAAGCTTTGCATGTTGGTGCAGCCATTAAAGCTGGCGCAACACTGGTGCATGGGGTGCAGATGATGAACAAAGTGAATAAATTAGAAATGTGAGCAGAGAACCACTCCCGATTTTTCATCGGGAGTGTGTGAATCGCTCATCCCGATGAAAATCGGGATCTCTAAACAGAGGGTAATTAACTGATTCGGAACAATTCAATTTATCAAATCCGAATTATCGCTCATCCCGATGAAAATCGGGATCTATAAACAGACAAGGGTAATTAACTGATTCGGAACAATTCAATTTATCAAATCCGAATTATCGCTCATCCCGATGCAAGTCGGATCTATACATAGACAAGTGCGAGTAACTTATTTAAAAGAATACAGCCATCAACGTAACGTTGGTCGCAAAACGAATAAAGCAAAAGCCTAACCAGCTGAAACTTTAAATTTGCAATCTATACATGATCAAGTCCTTAAAGAAACGCGAAAGCGAATTAGCTAACAGCAATAGACAAGTCGAAATATTATCAAACGGTATTTTTAAGAACGGAGAGTTACCCACGTTTAAAAATAAGATTTCTGAAACAGGCCAATTCCCATTAAAAGCCAAGAAACTCGAAATTTTACAAATCAACCTTGGCTATATGTGTAACCAAGTGTGCGAACATTGCCATGTGGATGCTGGGCCAGATCGGAAGGAAATAATGACCCGCGACACGATGTTGCAATGTTTGGAAGTGATCAAAAATACTGGAGCACATACCTTAGATTTAACTGGCGGTGCCCCTGAAATGAATCCTGATTTCCGATGGTTTGTGGACGAAGCGTCTAAAGCAGGCATTAAAGATTTTATCGTTCGTTCCAACTTGACAATTATTAGGGCAAACAAAAAGTATTACGATCTCCCTGATTTTTTCAAAGCTCATAACGTTCATGTCATTTCCTCAATGCCGCATTGGACCAAGGGCAAAACGGACAAACAACGTGGCGGTGGTGTTTTTGACAAATCGATTCGCGCTTTACAAGACCTGAATGCTATAGGTTATGGCATGCCGGACAGCGATTTACGATTGGATTTGGTTTACAATCCTTCTGGTGCCTTCTTACCAGGCGATCAAAACAGCATGGAAAAAGATTTTAAAAAGGCCCTAAAACAGGACTTTGACATTCAGTTTCACAACCTTTTTGCAATTACAAATTTACCTATTGCCCGATTTTTGGATTATTTGATTGCTTCGGAAAACTATGAAGACTATATGTATGCTTTGGTAGAAGCCTACAATCCGAATGCCGTTAAAAATGTGATGTGCACCAATACACTGTCTATTTCTTGGGATGGCTATTTATACGATTGTGATTTTAACCAGATGTTAAACCTTCCCGTCAATAGTAAGGTGAAGCACATCTCTGACTATAATGAAGAACTTTTAGAAGGCCGTACCATCATGATCTCCCAACATTGTTACGGTTGTACCGCAGGCGCAGGAAGTAGTTGTCAAGGTAGTGTTGCTTAATTGATGAGGATTATGAAGGCATACCCCGATAGTTTTACTAATAGTTTTGCTAGACTATTTTAATGGGATTATACCAAACTACCACTGATGGCCTCTCCCTGTTGTCAATGAATTTGCAATGGGCACAGTGGGCCCTCATCATCGGTTCAAGTTTGCTTCTGTTTTTCTTATCCCCCTTAGCAACCACCACTACTCAATTTTTTAAAGCGTCCAAAAAAAGCAAACGGCCCAATGCGTTTATCCTCACGGGAAGTTTAATCATTTCATGGATTTTCGCCAAAAGCATTACCAATGCGGCAAATCTTGGGTTAGATTACGGTATTGTAGGAGGTATCGCCTACGCGGGATACTATCTGTCTTTTGCAGTGGCAGGAATCCTGATTTACCGTATGCGGACCTACGGGGGCATCACCAGCATCCATCAATTTTTGACCAGTAAATTTGGCCGCGGCGCCATGGGCCTGTTCTCCGTTTTAATTGCTATCCGATTGTTTAATGAAGTGTGGAGCAATACGACGGTTATCGGTACCTACTTTGGAGCGCAGGGCAGCGCTCCATATTATTGGGCTATTATGGTGTTTACCGTTTTAACGCTGGCCTATGCTATAAAAGGCGGCTTGAGCAGTTCTATATTTACCGATAGCATTCAAATGGGCTTGTTTACCATTTTATTATGCGTCATCCTTTGGAGCATTTTTTCTAAGGACGATTTCACCATCAAGCAAGTTGCCATGTCAGGCACTTGGAGTTTTGAATTGGGATTGAATCTCTTTTTTGCCGCCATCATTCAATCGTTCAGCTATCCGTTTCACGACCCTGTATTGACCGACAGAGCGTTTATCAGTTCTCCAAAAGTCACCTTGAAAAGTTTTCTTTGGGCTAGTGTATTAGGTGCCCTCTCCATCATCCTTTTTAGTGTCATTGGGGTATACGCCCAAACGCAAGGGATGGTTGGCCAAGCCGCTGTGGAAGTTGGAAAAGCGTTTGGAATCGTCATTTTGTTGGTCATCAATTTCATAATGATTACGTCGGCGGCTTCAACCTTAGACTCGACCTTCTCATCATTTTCAAAATTATTAGCCATCGATTTGAAGCTGGGAAAAAACATCCCCTTTGGTCGCGCCTCTATGGCTGTGATTGCCGTGTTGGGTACGCTTCCTGTATTCCTTAATGCCGAAATTTTATCGGCCACCACAATTTCAGGAACCATGATCATCGGGCTGACGCCAGTATTTCTATTTTGGCGAACGGAGGCTCCAAAAACTAGTTTTTATTTAAGTATCATTTGTGGATTGGTATTTGGGTTTGTGCTGGTCTTTGATCTTTTTCCTAAAGCCCTCATTTTTACCGAAGGAGCATTTGCCGATTTACTTTGGGTAAACGTCTTTGGCATTACAAGTTGTATTCTATTATATTTGATTCCCACATGGATAAAGACATAAAACATATCGGAAACCTTTCAGGAAAAGTATTGCTTTTCGGCGGTGTCTATAGTAATCTACAGGCCCTTGAAAAGATGAAACACATTGCCGAATCTGAAAACATTCTACCAGAAAACTGCATTTGTACCGGCGATATTGTCGGTTATTGTGCCCAACCTGAAGAAACCGTAAAGTTGTTTCAACAGTGGGGTGCCCAAAGTATAGCTGGTAATGTAGAACTTCAGTTGCGTACTGGTGCTGCGGATTGTGGCTGCGATTTTAGGAAAGGCTCGCGCTGTGACGGATTTTCACAATTGTGGTATCCGTATGCTCAAAGCCAACTGTCAGAAAATACTTTAGATTTTATGGCCACACTACCGCATCATCTTCAATTTGAATACGCTCATAAACGAGTAATGGTGGTACATGGCTCCTATTTTAACACGTCGGATTTCATCTTTAAATCGACACCTTGGGAAACCAAACAATCCAATTTTGATGAGATCCAATGCGATGTGATCATTGGCGGACATTGTGGATTGCCTTTTTCAGACTCAAATAACGATTTGCTTTGGCTAAACCCTGGGGTCATCGGAATGCCGGCAAATGATGGTTCGCCCAAAGTTTGGTATGCCATTTTAGAAGATGCGGATGACACGCTTACATTTACGCATCAGCATTTTGACTATGATCATACGCTTGCCAGTCAACTAATGCATCAAGCGAATTTACCAGAAGCTTACGCTAAAACACTTCTCACTGGCATATGGGACAATACAGAGATTTTACCCGCAGCCGAAAAAGCCATACAAAATAAGTTGACTAAAACCTTATAAGGACGATGCGCATTTTCTTGATTCTTTTTTTAGTCATGTTTACCAGTTGCACTTTTTACGCACAGACTAATCTCTCTGAGTTATTGAACCGTTATAATAATCACAACGTACCTTATATCTCAGTACAAGAATTGGCGATGCCTAAAACAAATGCGATTATTTTTGATGCACGCGAGTTTGAAGAATACCAAATAAGCCGTATCACTAATTCAATTTTTGTGGGCTATAACACTTTTGATATCAACCAAGCCACTCTACATCTAAAAGACAAAAACCAAGCTGTCGTTGTCTATTGCTCATTGGGAATCCGTTCTGAAAAAATTGCCCAACAACTGCAAGACGCAGGCTACACCAATGTGTACAATCTTTACGGTGGTATTTTTGAATGGAAGAATGCGGATTTTCCCATTGTTGATAGTGACGGCCATCCTACTGACAACGTGCATGCTTATTCAGAAGCCTGGAGCAGATGGCTCCTTAAAGGCACCAAAGTCTACGGTCCTATTTTAGATAAAATTTAACCTTGGATTCGTGTGATACACCCTCCTAAAGATTAACTTTGAGTTTTAAAAAAACGAATTAATTACACACTTTCTTTATGGGCATACTTTCTTCAAAAGATACTGCTAAGGCTAATGAAATGGCTACCGATTTTCATTTTCCAAGCTCTAAAAATGCGCTCATTATTTTTACTCGGAATCCTGAATTAGGCAAGTGTAAAACGCGATTGGCAGCAACAATTGGCAATGATAATGCGTTGGGAGTTTATAAATTCTTACTGGAGCATACCGCGTCCATTTCTAAAGACATCAAAGCGGACAGGTATGTGTTTTATTCCGACACTATTGAAAAAGAAGATGTGTGGGATGCTTCCTTATTCAGAAAAAAACTACAACACGGAAATGATTTGGGTGCGCGCATGCACAACGCCTTTTCCGAATTATTAGCCATGGGCTATAACAAAGTAATGATTATTGGTAGCGATCTGTTAGACTTGAACGCGGATCTTATCCAAGAGGCCTATTCCCAACTTGAAGCGAATGATGTGGTGATAGGACCTGCTTTAGATGGCGGGTATTATTTATTGGCAATGAAAACGCTTTATCATAAGGTATTTCAGAATAAATCTTGGGGTACGGATACCGTTCTAAAAGACACCCTTCAAGATCTGCAGGCATCAAAACTTCACCTCTTGAAAGGATTGAATGATATTGATACCTTTGAAGACATGCAGCATTATCAACAACTTAAAAAATTTCACAACATATGATGATTAAAAATATAATTGAAACTACCAATTACTTAAAAAGTAAGGGTTTTGACAAGCCAGAAATAGGCATCATTTTGGGTACTGGGCTAGGACAATTGATCAAAGAAATAGAAATCCTTCACGAAGTCAGTTATAATCACATTCCTAATTTTCCAACAGCCACCGTTGAGTTCCATAAAGGCAAATTAATTTATGGGATTTTAGAAGGCAAGAAAGTAATTGTGATGCAAGGTCGTTTTCATATTTACGAAGGCTATTCTCTACAAGATGTGACCTATCCGGTACGAATCATGGAAAAATTAGGCATCCATACCCTACTTGTTTCGAATGCATCAGGCGCCATCAACCTCGATTATAAAAAAGGAGAGTTGATGCTGATTGATGACCATATTAACCTGCAAGGCAGTTCACCATTAGCTTTTAAAGACGTTGGGCAATTAGGCGAGCGTTTTGCAGATATGAGCGCACCTTACGATGCGGACATCAATTCTAAATTTGAACGTATTGCTACTGCCCACAACATGACGCTTCATAAGGGTGTTTATGCTTCAGTGGTAGGACCACAATTGGAGACAAGAGCAGAATACCGAATGCTGAAAATAATAGGTGCTGATGCGGTGGGCATGAGTACGGTTCCAGAGATTATCGTGGCCAACCATTTAAAATTAAAAGTGGCAGCGGTGTCAGTTTTGACCGATGAATGCGACCCAAACAACCTGAAGCCCGTAGATATCTCTGAGATTATCGCCATGGCGGAAAAAGCAGAGCCAAACATGATTGTTCTGTTTAAGGAATTGATAAAAAGCTTATAATTTTTTAAACCTCTCAGACAAATTCATCAGGAGGTTTTGTGACTATGGAAAAATACCTCGACATTATTGTAAAATCCTATACGGGTTATTGGAATTATCTCAAATATGAGCTCATTGACATCTACCACTGGGACAACTATTTTTACGGGCTAATCATCATTTCATTAGTGGTTTGGGGTTTGGAAATTGCATTCCCGTGGCGCAAGAATCAGTCTATTTTTAGAAAAGATTTCTGGTTGGACACGTTTTATATGTTCTTCAATTTTTTTCTATTGAATTTAATTGTCCTGATTGCACTTTCCAATACCACAGCTGAGTTTTTCAATGACATCCTCGGTTTCTTTGGATGGCACGTAGATAGCTTACAAGTTTTTGACGTCGATGAATTACCTCGTTGGTTAGGACTGCTCATCTTTTTCCTAATTACCGATTTTGTGCAGTGGAACACCCATCGCCTTTTACACCGCGTGCCCTTCCTTTGGAATTTCCATAAGGTCCACCACTCCATTAAAGAAATGGGGTTTGCGGGGCATTTACGCTACCATTGGATGGAACCCATCCTCTATAAATCTTTACAATACATACCTATTGCGATAATTGGCGGATTTGACGCCCAAGATGTGGCCATTGTTTACTTTTTCGCCATCACTATCGGACATTTGAATCATGCCAATGTGGGGTGGAATTATGGACCTTTAAAATACATCTTAAACAATCCGAAGATGCATATCTGGCACCATGCTAAAGAATTGCCAAGCCATTTAAAATACGGTATGAACTACGGATTGACCTTAAGTACTTGGGATTATATTTTTAAGACCGATTACATTCCGCACGATGGACGAGACATCGAATTGGGGTTTGAGGACGATCATAAATTCCCCAAGACCTTTCTCAAACAAAGCATTTATCCGATAAAAACTGACTTGTGATTTTTTGCGTATCTATAACACAATAATGCTAAGACCTATGAAATATGTCAACACATGTATTTTTTCAACACTAATTGTGTTCACTTTAAGCAGTTGCAATTTGACCACCGCAATTATAGGTAACCAAGGATTGACAGTTAAAGAAGTAGATGGCAAATTGGGTTCGGTTTCACCAAATTCTAATATCAAATTGGATCACAAAGCTTGGGATATTTTATTGAAAAAATATGTCAACGACAAAGGATTTGTCGATTATAAAGGATTTAAAAAAGATCACGACCAACTTAAATCCTACTTGATCACACTTGCAAAGACAGCGCCTAGTTCAGAATGGAGCATTGAGGCACTATTGGCCTATTACATCAATCTGTACAATGCGGCCACGGTGGATTTGATTTTGGATAATTATCCACTTAAAAGTATCAAGGACATCAGTCGCCCTTGGGGAAAAGACTTTGTAAACATTGGAGATAAAGTGGTCTCGCTGAACACTATTGAACATGGTATATTGCGCAAAATGAACGAACCGAGAATTCATTTCGCCATCAACTGTGCTTCGATTTCTTGTCCTAAATTACTACGTGATGCTTTTACGGCAGAAAAAATTGAGGAGCAGTTGGAAAAAGCAACAGATGAATTTATAAATGGTAATCAAAATGAGCTTTCAGAAAATAACCCTAAATTGTCGAAGATATTTGATTTTTATACCTCCGATTTTAAGCTAAACGGCAAAACTGATCTGATAGGATTTATTAATCAGTACAGCCGCATTAAAATCAATCCGAAGGCGAAATACAGCTTTAAGGACTACGATTGGAGATTGAATGAACACGACTAATTAAAATTTCATAGTATTTTTCCGGCTAAGCAATTCTATATGATGATAACTTAATGATGGTTTTCAATATGAATTACAGAATTTCCATCATTATTCCCATTCTAAATGAAGCCGAAACCATAACGAGATTGCTTCAACATGTTGTTGCTAATGCATCAAACGAGTTTATTTCCGAAATTATTCTCGTGGATGGCGGAAGCACGGATGGCTCTCAGGATGTCATTCAACAGTTTATTTTAAACGCTACTTCATACGGCACTACAACATTTCAAAATAGTGCTGGTTCAAAAATCGACATCCGATTAATTTCATCAGATAAAGGACGCGCCAAGCAAATGAATAGTGGAGCACAACTAGCAACAGGTGTCATTCTCTATTTTTTACATGCGGATTCCTTTCCTCCAAAACACTTTGACCGCTACATCATTAATGAAGTTAAAAACGGCAATCCTGCTGGTTGTTTCAGAATGCAATTTGACAGTACACATTGGTGGTTACGATTGGCGAGTTGGCTTACGCAATTCAGCTGGCGCGCTTGCAGAGGTGGCGATCAGAGCCAATTTATTACCCGACACCTTTTTGATGAGATTGGCGGCTATAATGAAAACTATATTATTTATGAAGATAATATCTTGATCAATCAGCTGTTTGAGCGAAATCAATTTGTAGTGATCAATAACAAACTCCAAACCTCAGCAAGGCGCTATCGCAAACACGGCGTTTGGACATTACAGTACCATTTTTGGATGATCTATATCAAGAAATGGTTTGGCGCCGACGCTCAAGAATTGTTGGCATATTACAAAAGGAATATTTCTTAGGATTACTTGCCCAGAATGTCGTTCAAAGATTGTTGATTTCTTCCCGTCTCATTGGGATACAATTCTCTTAACGCTTTACTTTGATAAAACGTTTTTGAATGAATATCTAGAGCGGTTAATTTCCCGTAAAATGCGGCACCCGTATCCACATTCCAAACATTCATAGCATTCATAGGTTCTTCCGAATTGAAGTTAAGGGTGGGCGTATGCCCTATATAAATTTCTTTGTAATGTGTTAAGCGTTTTGGAAAAAATGCAGAGTTTTCATCAATACGTTTATCAACCGTAATGGCCATTTCCCACAAAGTCCGGTCATAATAAAACGTACTCTTAGAATTTTCCTGACTTACACCGTGAAGCGATGTGAATCCCGCATGAACAAACAACCGATTCTCTTCATCCAAATGGTAATACTTCATCTGTTTAAAAAACTCCAAGTGTAATTTCTTTGCCTCCTTCAAAAAACTAGAATAGCTCTGAATGGTACCTTCTCCCCCGTGGTCCAACCAAACTTTTGGCGCCTTGTTGTTGCGAAGCCAAGTTTCACACCACGCATCATGATTTCCTTTTATAAAGATGCAGTCGTTGGTCCGTGACAAATCCATTAAATATTGGACGGTTTGTGCAGATTCACTCCAGCCATCCACATAATCGCCCATAAAGATCAACTTGTCGCTTGGAATAACCTTCGCAGTTTCTAATACTTCTTGTAGGCCTCTTAATCCGCCATGAATATCTCCGATTGCTAATGTTCTCATTGTTGATAGTTTTTATAAGTGGCGCTGATGATGGTTTCTACTGGTTTGTTTTGTGGCGTAAACTGTGTATCACTCATGCCACCTGCATTGTTGTGATCATGGAACCATTTCCAAACAAATCCGCCGGCAAACCAATCTTCCCCCCAATTCTCATCGTATAATGCCTGCATGGCGTTAGATTGCGCTTCCATATTCACCACGGTCATATCTCGATCAAATTTCCATGGTGCTTTCGCCGTATAGTCCACACTTCGATACCCATACTCCGTAAATAAAATAGGTTTATGATACCGTTCCGACATCGCTTTCAGCTGTAGCTGGTAGGGTTGCCACGCGGCTTTACATTCAGCAATTGTTGGCGTTTTTTTATCGCTCAAAGGGAAATACGCATCCACACCTATATAATCTAAATCTGCCCAAAAGGGGGTTTTGGGATATTCATCCCAATTAGCGGCGTAAGTGAGTTTACCATTATATACATTCCGAACCTCCACAATCAGCTGTTTCCAATAATCCGGTCTAGCGGCTATAAAGCGCTCGAGTTCTGTGCCAATGCAAAAAATGTCGACGTTTGTAGCTTCAGCAACTTTTGCATAGGTTAAAATAAAATTGCGATAGGTATCTTCCAGAAGTCTCCAATCCTCTTCATGCGCCATCTTTATAAATCCGGTGAATTCGCCTTTCCGCACCCAGATTTGGGGTTTCATCATAATTTTCATATGATTTTTTTGCAGCGTTTCGATATACTGTCTCACCCCTTTATCCGTTTCACCAAACCATTGGCGTTCACTATTAAAATTAATTTCAGGATGTGACAATTCGCGAATAAACCCAAAAGGCATCACCGCAGCGTAATTGGCGTTAAGCTCCAGTAAAGGTGCCAGATGCGTATCGTCAACCGCAACTCTTGAGGCTACAAAACTAACCCCATTGATTTTCTGAGGTTTTTCTACCGTAGCACTGCAAGAAGAGAGCAAACATATCAAACTGAAATATAAAAAATGTAAAACCGATTTCATTCGTGTTATTTATCCCTAAATTTAAACAAACTCAATTTAAAATATTAAGTTTTAAAAAAAACTACGACAAATCAATCCTAAAGGTCACCACATGGAACACATCGTTATTATCGGCAATGGTATTTCAGGAGTTACAGCAGCCCGTCACATCCGAAAACTATCCGATAAGAAAATCACCATTATTTCTGCAGAAACCGAACATTTTTTCTCTCGTACCGCCCTGATGTATATTTATATGGGCCATATGAAATATGAACACACCAAACCTTACGAAGATTCCTTTTGGAAAAAAAATCGGATAGATTTAAAACTTGGCTTGGTGACCGCCATTGATACGGAGCACAAATCACTTCAATTGGAGAATAACGAAAATCTCCAATATGACCAACTCATTATTGCCACTGGAAGTATTTCCAATAAATTTGGATGGAAAGGTCAAGACTTAAAAAGTGTTATTGGCTTGTATAGCAAGCAAGATTTGGACCAGCTAGAAGCTATTGCGCCCAATAATGAGGTGTGCCAACGCGCTGTGGTAGTTGGCGGTGGATTGATTGGTATTGAATTGGCTGAGATGTTGCACACCCGTAAGATTCCGGTAACGTTTTTAGTGCGGGAAGATAGTTTTTGGGATGTCGTTTTACCAAGTGGTGAAGCGCAAATGCTCGATCGACATATCAAAAGTCATGGCATCGATTTACGTTTAAACACAAATTTGGGCGAAATCACTTCTGATGACCACGGACATGCCAATGGTGTCGTCATTGCAGAAACAGGTGAAACAATTTCTTGTAATTTAGTAGGATTAACCGCAGGCGTCTCTCCTAATATAACTCTGGTAAAGTCGTCAACTATTGAAACGGACCGTGGCGTGTTGGTCAATAGATACTTAGAAACCAATGTTAAAGATGTTTATGCCATTGGCGATTGTGCGCAACAACGCGAACCAATAGGGAACCGCAAACCAATTGAGGCCGTGTGGTATACAGGCAGAATGATGGGTGAAGCATTGGCACAAACCATTTGCGGGAATCGGATGGCCTATAATCCTGGACATTGGTTTAATTCCGCCAAGTTTTTTGATATTGAATACCAGACGTACGGATGGGTGTTTGCCACGCCTAAAGAAGGCCATGCGCATTTTCATTGGAAACATGACGATGACAAAAAATGTATTACCATTGAATATCAGGAAGCGACCAACCTCTTTTTAGGCATCAATACCTTTGGAATCCGCATGGGACACGAGGTGTTTGACCGATGGCTTACGGAACAACGGACGACTGACTATGTCATCAAACATTTAAAAGAAGCCAACTTTGATCCTGAATTTTATAAAACTTTTGAGGATGCGATTATCCGGGCTTATAGCAATCAATTTAAAATGGCGTAACGATAGAGACCTCACAGGTTTTGAAAACCTGTGAGGTCTTCCAACATCTAAAAAATACGTATGAATTACGAACCACTCATAGAAGGCAATTATTATCATATTTATAATTGTGGAAACAATAAAGAGAATATTTTTATTGAGGACAGGAATTATGAGTATTTTTTATTATTACTAAAAAAACACGTTCTGCCTTGTTCAGATGTTTTGGCCTTCTGTCTATTGAAAAACCATTTTCATTTGCTGGTTTATTTAAAGGAAAATTTTGAGACAAAAACAATTTCGCAATGTTACTCAAATTTCTTTAACGCGTATGCAAAATCGATCAACAAGTCATATGATAGAACTGGGAGTTTATTTAAAGACAGATTTTCAAGAATTAAAATAACTG
>Ga0114916_1000128_pt1 | contig 58872 bp, 42 predicted proteins | sample MalvirAntarct_66_FD_83501 | JGI IMG/M metagenome (GOLD analysis project Ga0114916, IMG submission 83501) | Marine viral communities from the Global Malaspina Expedition - Malaspina viral metaG Antarct_66 | ecosystem: Environmental > Aquatic > Marine > Oceanic | place: West Anvers Island... | reverse complement strand
TCTTTGTTTTTGACACTTTTAATCACTTGTGCTCGAAAATCTGCTGAATAGGTCATTTGTTCTTCTGCCATTTCGCTTGTTTTAAAACGATTGTATCTTATTTAAAAAGAACTGACTATATATGCCAAGATTGCAGCAATACATGGCTATGACTTGGGTGTAGACAGCCCAATGGCACCGAAAGAGCTCATAGAATTTAAACCTTTATCAAGCTACTCTGAACCTTATGACTTTATGACAGAGTTTGATTACAACCAACCGCAACAAGACTGGATTGATATGTGGCAAGAACGCATGAAAGTGGCTAGTGAGAAAAAGAAGAAAAAGGGCTTATTTTCTTGGCTAAATAAATAATTTGCTTATAGCAAGCATAGAAATCAATTTGCGAAATCATTCCATATTCTGTGTATTTGTTCCTGCTGAGGGAAAAGGCGCGAACCTAACCCTTAAAGAACAATAACCCTTGTCCCGCATGTTTCCAGCCCATTAAAGAACTCAGATCTACAGGCCATGCTTCTTATATTATCGCCAGCATCTATGTCGGTGATGGTCTCAAAGATCGGGTAGACGACAACGGCAAACTATTGACCACCTTTGTCGCCAACGTCGGTGGCGATACAACCTTTGCTGCCGGTCGTCTTGATAACCAAGGCGGTAGTAGTCGCCTCAATACCAAAGGCGATGTTAAACTTAATGCCGTCAATGTGGGCTACCAGTCCAATAGCATTGGCGATGCCAACAACTACTATAAAGAAAGTGCCTCGCAAGACATCGGTAGCCAGCTGCGCGGTAAAGACGACATTATCATCACAGGCAATAACATCAGCGGCACTGCCGTCAACATAAACAGCGACAATGGTACGGTTGGCATCATCGCTGATAGCACTGTCGACTTTAACGAGGGACGAAACAAACAGAACCTAAGTACCGCGGTTAAAACCACTGACAAAGGCTTCTTAAGTAAAACCATCACCCAATCACGCTTTGACAGCCAAAGCGATAATGCCATCACCAGCAACATCGAAGGCGATCAGGTTCTCGTTCAGGCTGGACAAGACATCAACTTCACGGGCACCAATGCCAGCAGTGATCGCGGCACATCGCTCACCGCAGGTCGTGATGTCAACCTTCTAGCGGCTGAGAATACTGCTAGTGAAACCAAATTCAGTCAAACCAAAAAATCAGGACTGTTTGGCACTGATGGCGGCATCGGCTTCACCATTGGTAAGCAACAAACCGATGACAGTAATACCAAAACAGCGCTCACTCATACCGGCAGCAACATCGGTGCCATTGATGGCAACGTCCTCATTGACGCAGGTGGCACCTATCAGCAGACAGGCAGCAACCTCGTCGCTGGAATGGGTGCGGACAGTGACAAAGACATTCAAGATGCTAATCGCGGCAACACCGTCATCCGCGCCAAAGACATTAACATCGATAGTGTCAAAAATATCTACACCAATCAAAGCGCGCAGAAGTTCAAGCAAAGCGGACTCACCGTCTCAGTATCAAACAGCCTAGTAGATAATATCAAGAGCATCGATCGTCTCATTGACGCAGGGGGTGACACAGACAGCACGCGTATGAAAGGCATGGCAGGTATTGCCGCCACCCTCAAGACAAAAGCACTTGCTGCCGAGGCCAATAGCGCGGCTGATGCCCTATTAAGTGGCAATCTAAAAGGCGTAGGTAACACCCGCATCCAAGCCACCATTGGCTCATCAAAAAGCCAATCAAACAGCAGCAGTGTCACCGAGGAAAACCAAGGCTCAAATATTAACACCAATAACCTTGCCCTCATCGCCACAGGGGCGGGGTCAGACAGCAATATCGACATTAATGGCAGTAATCTAAACGTCAGCAATGACGCCTTATTCCAAGCGGACAATGACTTTAACGTCAATGCCGTGGCACAAAACAGCAATACTCGTAGTAATAACAAAAGCTCAAGTACCGCTATAGGTGGTTATGCCAGCTTTGGTCAAAACACTAGTGGCGGCATCACTGCCAGCGCCAGCCGTGCTAAAGGGTTTGCCAATAGCAACTCAGTGACCTATGCCAACAGCCACATCAATGTTGGTGGTAACACTACCTTCGATATCGGTAACGACGTCAACATCAAACCCCGATTTTTACAAAGACACCTGATAAATCTTATTATTAGCAATTTGTGCTGTAAGCCCTATATAAATAGGCTTAGATAGATTATCAATATAATGTGTTCATATTTTGGTTAGTGATCAGTATATCTATAAATACTATTTATAGACCCGTAATATTATAGGTAGTCACATCTAATAACTTTTAAATATATGCATATAAGTTAATTCTGCAAAAGCTCATTATTTCAAAACCACCTTGCCAGCCACACCATCCATTTGATAGTTTTAATATCCCATGCGATAACGAAACTAAAGAGCTGATTGGCTAATCCATCAATAAGCATATGACAGCAGACTGAGTCTGTCATGCACCCAATATGGCAATTAAGAATAGATGACCAAGCTAAGGGCTGATTGTACATTCTGACAGAGGCAGTCAGTACTATAGCTATAAGTATCATAAAATCATCAAACAGTATAAGTTTACAGGCTCAATGAGTGGTAAAGGTAACAGCTTTGATAATGCGCCAATAGAAAGTTTCTGGGCCACACTGAAGAATGAGCTTGTATACCATCAGGAATATAAAACAAGGTTTACAGCGATCAACGAGATCACACAATATATCGAGCTGTATTATAACCAAACTAGGATTCAAAAGAGTTTAGGCTATAGATAACCAAGGCAGATGTGGTTTGATTATTATCGTCAAGCTGCGCAACTAAAACCTCCCAAATTTGTTTCTAAGGATTTGACGGTAGGGGTCAGTATTACGTGATGACAGCGCTTTTGGTAAGACCAGCAAGGTCAAAATTAAATGTCCGCCTGTCCAGATAGTTGCCTCTAATAGGTGTAGTATGAGTATGTAGTTAAGCATAAATGGATATTCTTAAAATCCATAAAACATGACTTTATTTTGATTGTCTGAGGGATTTAATTATGAAACGCGCCGCACAATTACAGCCATTATCCCGTCAACATCACCTTGGCCTGAATACATCTCGCCATGCGAAAGAATGTACTGATGAGCCTAAAGAAATTGCCAAGCATTGGCTGAATCTAACGTCTTATATTAACGAGATGCAAAACCATTTTCAGATTGAAGACAATCTAATCGCCAACGCTTTACAGCCGTATCGTAACGCCAAACCAGCAGTGGCATCGGCACTAAATACCCTCGATGAGCAACATAAATCCCTGCATGCACTTATGGCAGAGATTCAAGAATCCACGCAGTCTCAAAGCAATCCCGTCACGATGATACAAGTCAGGAAACTGGGCACTTTGTTATACGATCATATTCGTTTTGAAGAGCGTGAGCTGTTTCCCATGGTTGAGAGCTATCTAACAAAAGAAGCGCTAGATGCCATTTATGATGCTAGCCCAGATAGTATCAAACGCCCAGACGAGCATCGCTAAAAGGCCGTCATTTACAGATTGTCAAATAGGGCGCGCAGATACTCAGGGAAATCTGTCGCCACGTTTGCTGTACCGTCGCAGACAGAGGCTTCAAAACATTCATCTCAGCCACATGGGATTTTTTAAATTAAATCGCCTATATCAGGTAAGCGTCATCGACACTTCGCTTAATATAAGGGCTGATCTAAATTAACCGCCCGCTACTGGTGTGATAAAAACTACACTGTCGCCATCATAAATTTGATCTGTCCACTTAGCAAAATAGTCATTCACCGCCACGCGCAGCTCCGACTGTGAACGACTAAAGCGATGCTTTTGGCGTAGCTGTTCATACAACTCGGTTAATGAAGTCGACTGTTGCACAGCGACGTTTTCTTCATAGCAGTTGGCCTCATCCGCCAAGCTGGCAAAATATAAAACATTGATGTTCATCGCGGTGTCTGTACTATTTTCTACCAAAATGCTCATAGCAGTTTCCATGGTTTGTTAAGTATTTAACGGTAGGTCTATCACGAATGGCTTGGATTGGTGCGCATAAAATGCGGTACAAAGTTACAAGGACGAGTACGGCTATCGAGCTGCTCTTTTAAGATACCTTCCCAACCAGTGCGACAAGCACCTGATGAGCCGGGTAAACAAAAAATCCCCGTACCATTCGCCATTCCAGCAATCGCGCGTGATTGGACGGTTGACATGCCGATATCGTCTTTTGAGATGAGACGGAACATCTCCCCAAAGCCATCCACTGCTTTATCAAATAATATACTGACCGCTTCCGGCATACTGTCGCGAATGTAAAAACCTGTACCACCCGTAGTAATAATAGCGTGGATACTTGGATCTGCTATCCAGCCACTAATGACGGCTCTAATCTGATAAATATCGTCAATAATTAGCTGACGATCGGCCAATTGATGGCCTGCTGTTTTTAGCTGGTCAACCAAATACTGTCCTGAGGTATCTTCTACGAGCGTGCGACTGTCAGAGACCGTCAAGATGGCGATATTAAGCGCGGTAAATGATGCTTGTGGCTTACTCATAAATTTTCCTTGATGACTATAATGTTCTAAAGGTAGAGAAGAAATTTGATTATGAATCAACTAACCACCGATTAAAGATAAATTGTGCATAATGCCGCTATTTGAGTCATGAAGCTGGTGATGCTCAGGTTTAATCGGCATCAAGCTGTGTAAAGTATTGACCAATCCTGCGACATCATCTTGCTGTAGATGCTTACGAATGTCGTAATTACCTTGGTCAAACAAACACAGATGTACCTTGCCTTGGCTGCTGACCCGCAGGCGATTACAGCTGTCACAAAAATGGGGAGCATAAGGCGCAATCATACCAATTCGTCCTTGATAATCAGGATGGCCATACTTTATCGCTGGACCGTCACTACTGCTACGCTTCAGAGTCTGCCAGCCGTGCTCTAGTAAATAATCGGTAATAATATCGGAATGCGCATGCTGAGCAAAAAACAAGTCGCGGTTGTCACTGGTTTGCATAAACTCAATAAACCGATAAGTGACTGGTCTGTCTTTGACATAATCGATGGCACTCATTAGGTTTTCAAAGGCTGTTTCGGCCATCAAAATACTGTTTATTTTGAGCTTAATATCCGTGGTTTCTAACAGTATATCCATATCCGTCAGCAGCTGCGGCAACATATCAAAGCCAGTCATTTTATAAAAAGTCGCGGCATCAAAGCTGTCTACACTGATACTGATTTGGTCTAGTCCAGCCTTTTGCCAATCCGCCAAGTGCTTACCAAGCTTATAACCATTACTGGTCATAGCGACCGTTTCAATACCTTTGGTTTGCTTGATGGTTCTAATGATATCAACGACATCACGGCGTATAGAGGGCTCACCGCCCGTGATCCTTACCTTTTTAGTACCTACTTGGGCAAAACCGCGAACTAAAGTGGCAATTTCAGTGACGCTAAGCTCATTCTGTGGCGGTTTGCCTTGATAGCCATTTGGCAAGCAATACTCACAGCGAAAATTACAAAAATCCGTGATTGATAGTCGCAAATAAGTCAGACGTCTTGCGAAACCATCTGTCAATGGTTGAGAAGGTGTTGTAGGGAAGTGAGATGTTGAGATAGCAGATGTCGCTAATGCGTGACGAGCAAAAACATTGGGTGCAGCAGTAGGCGAATACCATTGAGTATTTCCTACGATGGGGACAAGATGGTTCATAGATGATTACCATTCATAGTAAGTATGTGGTGTACTTTTAGGCATTGCCTCAGGCTGTGAGTGGAAGCGCTGTATTTGAGTTTTATGCTGTATTCAAGTCTTATCATGACAAGTTGCAAGCAAATAACCATTCACCCTAAGGCAGCTATCTTCTACCACCAAAGTAGTAGTGATTGGCTGTCTTAAGATAAATGAAATTGAAACGATTATGAATGAAAAACCCAAGGGAAGGGCTGAACCCGCACTTGTTCACCAGCGGATATACTGCCCGCCTCTTGAGGCAACACGACAAAGCAATTGGCGCGACTAAGCTGCTTGATACGGTGCGACTGCTGAGTTGAGAAACAGTTAACTTGATAGCTGCCTGTCTCGTTTTGCGTGAGTATCGCGCTTTGAAAGTCAGTACGTCCGGCTGATTTTAAGATGTCATTCATTAGTAGAGCTTGGACGTTCAACTGCTTGGGTTGCTCTGACAAGCTAGCGCCTGACAGCTGCCACAATGCTGGAATCACAAACTGTAAGGTGCTGACCACTGTCGATAGCGGATTGCCCGGTAGGCCAAAGTATAATACTGGCTTATCAACGTTTTTTGTTAATTCGCCAAACACGAAAGGTTTGCCTGGCTTCATCGCTACTTTGTAATGATTAATTTGACCCAAATGCTCAACGACTGGTGTCAAAAAATCATAATCACCAACCGATACTCCAGCGGTGGAAATTAACACATCACACTTTTGCATGGCTTTATGAATGACTTTAGTGATCTGGGCCATATCATCAGGAACGATTCCATAGTCATGAATAACAATAGGTAAAGGGTCTAATAGGCTTCTGAGGGTAGGGGTGTTGGAGTTGTATATTTGTGCTAACGTTTTTAGCTTACCACTCAGTGCGATAAGTTCATCACCAGTCGCCAGTAGTCCTACAGTGAGCGGTTTAAACACTTTTACTTTGCCGATACCCAAATTGGCAAGTAAGCTGATGTCAGCAGGGTTGATACGCTTTCCTTGCTGTAAGATTAGCTCATTTTTCTGAATCTCCTCTCCTTGCTTACGGATATTGGCATTTACTTCTGCTGTTTTTGATAAAATAATTTCGTAAGGCTGAGTTTTATCGATATTGTCTTTAATATAGGGAAAGTTGGTATTTTCTTGCATAATAACTGTATCGCACCTATCGGGTACCACTGCACCAGTAAAGATACGAATGCCTTGACCTTTCTTTACCTTACCTATGTAAGGTGTACCCGCTTGAGACTCTCCAATAATTTCGATGATACTGCCTTTAGGAAGATTACTATTGTGAGCGATAGCATAACCATCCATCGCAGATAAGTTCTGTCTGGGCACCGCAAATGATGAGATAACATACTCAGCCAATATTTGGTTAAGGCTGTCTGATAAAGAACAGGTGCTGACTGGCCTTTTACATAGTGGCCAGTCGTTTTGATTGTAGCTGTTTACTCGCTGTTTGATTGCTGACTGTAATGCTTCAACCGTAATCATAACTTTATACCCTTTTTACTAACCATAAGCATGCGCATCTCACCAGAGATACGTTGGAAATAATGAACTAACCCCGAAAGACGTTTTCTTGCTCAAGGGTCATCTCAATACCTTCTATATTTGCGGCATTGGCTAAGGTAAACAGGTAATCGCATAATGATTGGTGAAATGCTTGTTGGCTCAGCTTGTTGTGGATGGCTGGGCTAACTTGCTCATACGTCATTTGTATTCCTGACTCTTTATTGAGCACCTCAACAACGTGAAAACCATATCTGCTTTCGATGGGACTAGGCGCCAGTCCTGCCTCTAATTTGAATAACGTCCCTTCAAACTCTGGCACTGTTTGTCCTTTACTGATGACGCCCAGTTCACCGCCTTGTTCTTTTGACGGACAGGCAGAGTGCTGGCGTGCCAATTGGATAAATTCTGCATCAGGGTTGGCATTATTTTTGATTTTTTCGATAAGCTCGTAAGCGGTTTTTTTAAGCTTTAATCTTTCATCACCATCTTCAGGCAGGCAAGCTAATAAAATATGGCGCACTGTTATAATAGGATCGGTCATAAAATCAGTGATATTTTGCTTATAGTAACGCTCACACGTTGCAATATCAGGAATCGTCGCTTGTACATTAGTGTCTATTAAAGCAGAGATTGCTTTTTCTTCGTCATCCAACCATGCAGCCTCGCCAAGGCTTGGCTCATCTAAAACGGCAAGTTTAAGCAGTTCGCGAACGACCAAAGCCTGCGTCGCCAAAAAGATAGCGTCCTCTTTGTTTTCTGCCGGATGGTATTGTAGCTCTTGCGCGATAGCCGTTCTGTCTATCATCACGCCATTTACCAGCACAGAAGGCAATTCATCACGGCTAGAGGCAATGAGGTTTTTATGGTTACTGCTTTCTTCTGCCATCGCTTTTTCGATAAACTCTTGGTCAGAATGCGGTTTTTGCAGATCCGTCAAGGTTGGCATTAGATGCACGATATCATTATCATTACCATGACTATGATTGTGATTGTGATCGTGGTCATGGCCACAATCATGACCGCTATGTGTGTTATCAGCACCAGTAGAAGCATGAGCGGCATGGTTATCACTGTTAATATGACTACTGGCGTTATTATTAGTAGCATGATCGGCTGGATTATAAGTACTGACAGTCATGGCTTTTACTCCGCTAAGAATTCAGGTAATAAACGTTTAGAAAAGCTATTTCTAAACGTCTATTAATATTTTGGTTATCAGATTAAGAGGCTTGCAAACTCATTTTAGGACCAAATGGTTCATAGTGAACGCTATCAACACCATGCTCTAAAGTCATTAATCCATCAATAATACTTTCCATAAACGGCATAGATCCGCAAACATAAACATCGGCAGGCTTTGGCAAGGTAGCTAACCACGCGTTATCTAACAGCTGCCCATCTTCAAAATAAAAGATATGTTTTTCGACATTGGCAGCTGACGCTAATAGCTCATGAGTCTTATCATTGAAGGCATGATGGTCCTTATTTTGGCACGCATACACCCAAATGATAGGTCGCTGAGGATTGGTCGCTACTTGCGCCTCTAACATCGATAATATAGGCGTTACCCCAACCCCCGCACTAATAAGCACTAATGGAATGTCATTTTGTATCATCAGTGCTTTATTCAAAGCAAAATCACCCGCTGGTGCCGATAATGAAACCGTATCGCCAACTTGCAAGTCATCATGCAAATAATTAGAGACCAATCCACGATGCTCGTCACGATTGTCACGTCTTACTGCAAACTGAATACCATTATCGGTACGCGCTGAGTATAAAGAGTAATGACGTAATGCTAAATGCTCGCTATTTTTTGGATTTGTTTTTACAGTGATATATTGACCAGCGGTTAGATTAAGTGTGCTCAAATCAATGTTTTGGCTACTGTCTGATGGCACCACCGTAAAGGCAGCAATGTCGGTAGCGGCGGCTACTTTTTCGATGACTTTAAACGCGGCAAAACCTTGCCACATCTCCTCTTTATACATATCCTTTTCAAGTTGAATAAAAACATTCGCAATCTCATCATAAGCTTCAGTCCACGCATTGATGATGTCATCATTTGCCGCTTCGCCAAGCACTTGTTTTATAGCGCCAATCAGGTGCTTACCAACGATAGGATAATGCTCGGGCAGGATTTGTAGCGCGCGATGTTTATGACTGATGCCAGTCACTTGTGGTAGTAGAACGGCTAAGTGTTCAATATGTTTAGCCGCTGCTAATACCGTCGAGGCCAGTGCGTTTTGTTGACGTCCTAGCTTTTGGTTGGTTTCATTAAAAATATCTAGCAGTTCAGGATGTTCAATGAACATATTTTTGTAGAATACTTTGGTGATTGCAGTACCATGTTCTTCAAGAACAGGAACGGTTGCTTTTATAATTTCTATTGTTTGAGTAGAAGCCATTAGAAGGTCCTTTTGGGTAAGTTTATGAATTAAAAAAATAAGCAGTATTACATTCTTTATTGAGACTGCTTTTGTCTCACAATCTGATAACGGCGACCAAGATACCAAATAGGCGCGCTAATGATATGTATCAGTCGAGTGAAAGGGAAGATCATCACAAGGGTGATGCCTAGCGCCATGTGCAATTGATAAATCAAGTCGGTCTGTTCGATACGCGCTGCTGCATGCCAAGGTCTTAAGATAGTAATGTCTTGAGCCCAACCTGCTAAGTTCAGCATGGTTAAACCATCTAAATGCTTCACTGAGGTAAAAATAGACAACAGACCTAGATTGAGTTGAATAAATAACAGCACCAGTATCAGCTTGTCTGAAAACGATGAGGTATTGGAGATACGATCATCAGTAAAGCGCCGCCACATCAGCATGACTAAGCCGAACCAACAAAATACCCCCGCGATACCACCGACGACCACCGCTAAAATTTGCTTATGGCCGGCGCTAATAAAGCGATCATAGAGAAAATGCGGCGTCAACATACCGAATAAATGCCCAAGTAATACCACGATAATACCCACGTGGAACAAATTGCTGGCAAGACGCATATTTTTGGTTCTTAGCATCTGCGTTGAGCCGGTTTTCCATGAATACTGAGATAAATCAAAACGTACCCACGTGCCAATGATAGCGATGGTAAGTGCCACATACGGATAAACGCCAAAAAGAAAAATTTGTAGCCAATTGAGGTTAGCTAAAGACTGCACACTAGGATCTGCAATGTTCACGTCCTTTCTCCTTATTATGATTTAACCGATTGGTTGATTTTAAAGTCCACCCAGTGCACAGGGGCGTCGACAGTGTTTTTGGTGAGGGCCGTTCTAACACCCGCTTTTGCCGCCAGACTTTGGGTGCTGGTCTGCGAGGAGCAACGCTCTTCTTGTTGCGCATCCAAAAACGTGACCACTTCTTCTTCCCATTCTTTGTCTAATGCTTCAAAGCTGTCATCAGGCTTCTCTTTGCTGATTTTCTCTTGATACTCTTCGACCATATCAAGAGGCTTGCCAGCAATCTGCAATAGCGCGTTAAAGCAGCCTTTATACATACTGCCGCGGTGTTCGAGTCTGGCAGCAAGCAAAGCGATGATGTGGCTGACATCAGCGATATCCATACGAATTTGAATATCATCTTCGATAACCGTTGCTTGATAAGCCAAAAACTCTAAATATAAAGGCAGATAATCAGGCAGTTCTTTCACGCTAATCTCAAAGCCAGCTTCTTCATATTGACCCATCAAATCAACCATGGCTTGACCGCGATCTCGCGACTCACCATGCACATGCTCAAACAACCACAGCGATAAAGAACGACCACGCTCAAACAACCCGTCATAACGAGCTTGCGCCTCAAGCGATCCTGTATCGATTAAGTCTTCAATCAAGTCGATGATTTGTTGACGCACTGCTGGGCTGATAATGGTCGATCTAGCGACAATCTCTGTACAATCCGCAAAGGTATCATCCAAGAACAGCTCATTATCTGGATAGTCAATGAGTAAGCTCAGTACCTTTAGAAGCTTTAAGTCCGATGCGCCAATGAGCGGTGGGGTAATAGGCTCACTCGCTGACTGGTGCTGCTTAAATTGAGTAGTTTGCATATTAAGACTCCCACTTTTGGACGGTATCAATGAAATCGCGGCGATTGGTTTTGCGTTGTCCGAACATACTGTTATCAGAAGAACCTGAGCAGCCTTCGCCAAAGGTGAAACCACAACCATTACGCTCAGCAAAGGCATCACTCAACGCTTCTTCTCGGTGCGCCGTTGGGATAACAAAGCGGTCTTCGTAATTGGCGATAGCAAGATAGCGGTACATCTCTTCGACTTGTAGCTTGGTGAGACCAACATCATCTAAGATGCTTTGAACTTCTTGCTTTTCTACCAGTTGCATACGCTTGTAGCTACGCATCGCAAGCAGACGTTTTAGCGCAAGACGAACGGGCTCTTCATCACCTGCGGTCAAGAGATTGGCTAAATAACGAAGCGGTATACGCAGACTGTCGACGTCTGGAATGAGACCATCCATACCGACTTTGCCCGCTTCAGCAGCATTTTGAATCGGTGATAATGGTGGCACATACCAAACCATTGGTAGCGTACGGTATTCAGGATGTAGCGGTAGCGCAAGTTTCCATTCCACCGCTAGCTTATAAACGGGCGAGCGCTGCGCAGAGTCAATGACTGACTGCGGTACGCCGTCTTTTAGCGCTTGAGCAATAACGATAGGATCATTAGGATCTAAAAATAAATCTAATTGCGCGGGATAAATATCTTTTTCATTTGGCGTACTCGCTGCTTCGGCGATTTTGTCAGCGTCATACAGCAATACGCCTAAGTAACGGATACGGCCAACACAGGTTTCTGAGCAGACAGTTGGTAAGCCAGCTTCGATACGTGGATAACAGAAGATACATTTTTCAGATTTGCCGGATTTCCAGTTGTAGTAAATCTTTTTATAAGGGCAGCCTGAGATACACATCCGCCAACCACGACATTTTTCCTGATCAATGAGAACAATGCCGTCTTCTTCGCGCTTGTAAATCGCGCCACTAGGACAAGACGCTACGCAAGTTGGGTTCAAGCAATGCTCGCACAGTCGCGGCAAATACATCATGAAGGTATTTTCGTACTCTCCGTAGATATCCGCTTGAATGTTGTCAAAGTTTTTATCTTTACGACGTTTTTCAAACTCCGTCCCTAGAATCTCTTCCCAGTTAGGACCCCATTCAATCTTTTGCATCCGCTTACCAGTGATGGCTGAACGCGGACGGGCGATAGGCTGATGAGTACTGATAGGTGCGGTATGAAGATGCTGATAATCGAAGTCAAACGGTTCGTAATAATCGTCGATTTCTGGCAAGTCAGGGTTGGCAAAAATGTTTGCTAGTACTCTGAATTTACCACCAATACGTGGATTAATCGTGCCATTGGCGTTACGTATCCAACCGCCTTTCCATTTGGTCTGGTTTTCCCACTCTTTTGGGTAGCCAATACCGGGCTTTGACTCAACGTTGTTAAACCAGGCATATTCCATACCTTCACGGCTGGTCCAGACGTTTTTACAGGTGACTGAGCAGGTATGACAACCGATACATTTATCAAGGTTAAGCACCATGCCGACTTGCGAACGAATTTTCATGGATCTGTGCTCCAAATATTAGTAGAAAAAGCAGCTCTTTGTTCTTCATCAAGGTCGTTTTAAAAGATATTGTTTAAAAAAATAAATTCTAAAACGACGTATTTTCAGGAGAAGAAAACGCTTTAATCCTCGATGGTGGTTGGTAATGGACGAGGTAATTCTTTATCCGGCTTATCTTCTAGCCAGTCGATTTTTGACATCTTACGAATCACGACAAATTCATCACGGTTACAACCCACAGTGCCATAGTAGTTAAAGCCATAAGATTGCTGGGCATAGCTACCAATCATATGCGTCGGTTTTAAGATAGTACGAGTCATTGAGTTATGAATACCGCCACGCGTACCGGTCTGCTCAGAACCCGGAATATTGACCAGTTTCTCCTGAGCGTGATACATCATGGTCATGCCTTCTTTGACCCGTTGGCTGACAATGGCACGAGCGGTAAGCGCACCGTTCGCATTAAATAGCTCAATCCAATCGTTATCGACGATACCTGCTTTTGCCGCATCGACTTCTGACATCCAAACACAAGGTCCACCGCGGCTTAGGGTCAGCATCAATAAGTTTTCAGAGTACGTACTATGGATGCCCCATTTTTGGTGCGGCGTTAAAAAGTTCAGTACAATCTCTTTATTACCATTTGGTTTGGCATCTTTTACCATTGCCGTGGTTTTGGTATCGATTGGTGGACGATACTGCTGCATTTGCTCACCAAATGCTTGCATCCAAGGATGGTCTTGATAAAACTGTTGACGACCAGTGAGGGTACGCCAAGGAATCAGCTCATGAACGTTGGTATAACCGGCGTTATAACTCACCTCATCAGACTCAATGCCTGACCACGTTGGGCTTGAGATGATTTTTCGCGGTTGAGCAACGATATCTTTAAAACGAATTTTTTCATGCTCGCTAGATTTGGCTAAATGCGCATGGTCGCGACCGGTAAATTCAGACAATGCTTCCCAACCTTTTACGGCGACATGACCATTGGTTTCAGGTGCTAGCATCAAAATCATTTCAGACGCATTAACCGCAGTGTTAAGGCTTGGTCTACCTTCAGAGATACCGGGCTCAGTCACTCTATGATTTAAATCACCGAGCTGTTTGACTTCGGTTTTCATATCCCAATTTAAGCCTTTTGATCCGTTGCCTAGTTTTTCTAAGGCAGGACCCATTGAAGTAAATTTCTTGTAAGTATTTGGATAATCACGCTCAACCACCATAATCATAGGGCAGTTTTTGCCGGGTACTGGTTTTTCGCCCGCGGTTTTCCAGTCAGTGCCACCGAATGGCTGCGCCAATTCGCCCGGGCTATCATGTTGCATTGGTAAGGTCACGACATCAGTTTCAACGCCCAAATGTCCTTTTGACACTTCAGAGAAGCTCTTGGCAATACCTTTATAGATTTCCCAATCCGTTTTAGATTCCCACGCAGGGTCGGTCGCGGCAGTGAGTGGATGGATAAAGGGATGCATGTCTGAGGTATTCATGTCGTCTTTTTCATACCATGTTGCCGTTGGCAATACGATATCTGAATACATACAGGTCGACGACATACGGAAGTCTAACGTGACAACCAAATCTAATTTACCAGTAGGGCCTTTTTCTACCCAATCTACTTCTTTTGGTTGCAGGTGACCTGCGGCATTTTCTTCATTGAGCAAGCCGTTTTTGGTACCCAAGAAGTACTTGAGCATATATTCATGACCTTTACCTGATGAGCCCAAAAGGTTTGAGCGCCAGATAAACATATTGCGCGGGAAGTTGTCTGGGTTGTCTGGAGATTCACAAGCAAAACGTAGGCTGCTATCTTCAAGAGAGTCGACGACATACTCTTCCACGTCCTTACCACTTGCTTTGGCTTTAGCGGCGATAGTCAGTGGGTTGCAGTTAAATTGAGGGGCAGAAGGAAGCCAGCCTGCGCGCTCCGCTTGAATGTTGTAGTCCAGCATGTGTTCTGGGAAAAACTTCTTATCGACAAGTGGCGAGAGTATTTCATGAGCAGAAATAGTTTCATGACGCCACTGTGAGCTGTGCGCATAGAAAAAGCTGGTACCAGCCATCTGGCGTGGTGGACGCATCCAATCAAGGGCAAACGCTAATGGTAACCAACCGGTTTGTGGACGCAGTTTTTCTTGACCAACATAATGCGCCCAACCGCCACCAGATTTACCGATACAGCCACAAAGCATGAGCATATTGATGACGCCGCGATAGTTCATATCGAGGTGATACCAGTGATTCATACCAGCGCCGATGATAATCATCGATTTACCATGGGTTTTGTGCGCGTTTTCTGCGAACTCACGGGCAACTTGAATGACGCGCTCACGGCTTAGTCCAGTAATCACTTCTTGCCAAGCAGGAGTGCCTGGTACGGTCGCATCGTCATAGTCATCAGTAACATGCTCGCCACCAACACCATTATCCACGCCAAGGTTGGCAACCGTTAAATCAAAGACAGTGGCGACGATAGCAGTTGTACCATCGGCAAGCGTAATGGTTTTGCAAGGAATCGTTTTTTGTTGTATGGCTTCGCCTGGTACTGACGCAAAATGTGGGTGTTCAACATGACCAAAGTAGTCAAAGCCTACTAGGCAGGTTTCATTGCTGTCTTTTAAAGTTAACGTCAGATCAATATCAGCACCAGTGGTACCATTTTTCTGCTCAAGATTCCATTTGCCTTTTTCACCCCAACGATAGCCGATAGAACCGAGTGGAGAAACCAGTTCACCATCACTGTTCAGTCCAATGGTTTTCCATTCTGGATTGTTTTCTTGCCCTAAGTTATCTACTAAGTCAGAAGCACGTAGATAACGACCAGCATGGCGTGCGCCTTCTTCACCTTCTAGCATGACTAGGACGGGTAAGTCGGTATAGCGTTTGGCATAACCTAGGAAATAATCACTTGGCTGCTTGAGATAAAACTCTTTGATAATGACATGACAGAATGCTTGCGCAACGGCAGCATCGGTCCCTTGTTTAGGGTTCAGCCATAAGTCCGTTAACTTAGAAACTTCAGCATAGTCAGGGGTGATTGAGACCGTCTTGGTGCCTTTATAACGAACTTCAGTAAAGAAATGCGCATCGGGTGTACGGGTTTGCGGAACGTTTGAGCCCCAAGCGATAATATAGTCAGAGTTGTACCAATCGGCTGATTCTGGCACGTCAGTTTGCTCGCCCCAAACCATGGGCGAGGCTGGTGGCAAGTCACAATACCAGTCGTAGAAAGATAAACAAACACCACCAATCAACGATAAATAACGACTCCCAGCAGCATAGCTGACCATCGACATCGCAGGAATCGGAGAGAAGCCAATAATACGGTCAGGACCAAAAGTTTTTGCAGTATAGACGTTACTGGCAGCGATAATTTCATTGACCTCAGCCCACGTTGAGCGGATAAAGCCACCCAAACCACGCTTGGACTTGTACTGTTCAGCTTTGATAGGGTCTTGGACGATACTGCCCCACGCATCGACTGGATCAGGATACTGCGCTTTGGCTTCGCGCCATAATTTGAGTAGCGGCTTACGCACTTTAGGATATTTGACGCGGTTGGCAGAGTACATGTACCAGCTGTAACTTGCGCCACGAGGACAGCCACGAGGTTCGTGGTTTGGTAGATCTGGGCGAGTTTCAGGATAGTCGGTTTGCTGCGTCTCCCATGTAACCAGTCCGTTCTTTACGTAGATTTTCCACGAGCAAGAACCAGTACAGTTGACACCATGTGTCGAGCGCACGATTTTGTCATACTGCCAACGACTGCGATACACATTTTCCCAATCACGAGATTCATCGCGTGTCTCGCCGTGTCCATCGGCGAATTCGCCCTGTTTACGTTTAAAAAAACGGAATTGGTCGAGTAAATGGCTCATTTCGCTACCCTCTGTATTATTGCCTATGGTGTATCTAAAGCTAAATGGCGCGGTACAAATAACCCATTGCCCAAGCTGTAAATATTTTTCGATGGTGTTATTTTAATTAAGCCATCATGCTCTTACTATTAGCTAACATGAGCAGAGCACTACCACCTTAGTAGTAGCTGCTAAAACTCAAATCTTCTTAAAAACATCATTAAGAGCCAATGAGTACTGCCAATTAATAAGCCAAAAGTAGCAGTAAATATTTAGAATAATATTTAAGACAAAAAAAGTGCCACTTACATCAGCAAGTAGCACGGTTAAAAGGATGAGTAACGGTTTATTTAAAAGCAGTGTATTAACAAGGAATCTCAGCATTAGAACGGCTGTAATACCACCAAGTTAAAACAATACAAAGTACATAAAAAATGATTAAGGCAATAAAAGTACCATCAACACCCAACCCTGAGCCAAACATTTTAGGGATAAAGAACGCGCCATAAGCGGCGACTGCTGAGGTGAAGCCAACCACAGCTGCGGACTCTTTACGTATCTCGATGAATAACTCTTCTGTACCCGCTTTCTCTGGTTCAAGGCGATCATGGAACGTTCTAAAAATAACGGGAATCATGGTAAAGGTAGAGCCATTGCCAATACCGGTGGTAATAAATAGCACCATAAAGGAGATAAAGTAGCCGACGAAGCTGCCTTCATTGGTCTCACTCGGTAAGAAGTACATCACAGCCAAAACGGCCAATACCATCACTACATAGTTCCAAAGCGTCACTTTAGCGCCGCCAACTTTATCAGAGATCCAGCCACCTATTGGACGAAATAACGCCCCAACCAGCGGCCCCAAAAAAGCAAATTTGAGGGCATCAATAGCGGGGAACGAGTTTTTAATCAACATCGGAAAAGCCGCCGAAAATCCAATAAATGAGCCAAACGTGGCCATGTAAAGAATACACATGATCCAGTTGTGTTTACGTTTAAAGATGATTGACTGATCTTTGAATGACGCTTTAGCGGTAGAGATGTCGTTCATCCCAAACCAAGCCAGTACTGAAAATAGTAAGATAAATGGTACCCAGATAAAGCCGGCGTTTTGTAGATAAAACAATTTACCAGTATCTGATACCTGCGGGTCACCGCCTAAGCTACCAAATGCCGCCACCAGTATGATGACTGGAACGACGAACTGCATGACAGATACGCCCAGATTACCAAGACCTGCATTCAGACCAAGCGCGGTACCTTGCTCCGCTTTGGGATAGAAAAAAGAGATGTTAGACATGGATGACGCAAAATTGCCCCCACCAAAGCCGCAAAATAGCGCAATAATGGCAAATATTATAAATGGCGTATCAGGATTTTGTACAGCAAACCCCATCCATAGTGCTGGGATGAGTAACGATGCCGTAGAGATCGCTGTCCAACGACGTCCACCAAAAATAGGCACCATAAAGGAATAAAAAATCCGCAGTGTTGCTCCCGATAGACCTGGCAATGCCGCTAACCAAAACAGCTGTCCAGCATCGAAATCGAAGCCGACCTCTGGTAATCGAATGATAACCGTGCTCCATACCATCCATACTGCAAACGCCAGTAACAATGATGGGATAGATATCCACAAATTTCGAGTAGCGACTCTTTTGCCGCCGCCTTCCCAGAATTCTTTTATTTCAGGTCGCCAGTCAGTGATGAGCTTACCACCTTTAAAGTTGTAATGATTGCCCATACGATTCCTCACTTAATATCGTCTATACATAGTTATAGTTGGTGTTTTTATCACATTAAGTCGCTATAAAAATTTCGGTACGCAGTCACTTTAGTTAAAAACGATAAAAAAGAGCGACTACGGTTACGGGTTAACGCTAATCATCACTTAATGGATGAATAACAAATAATGATTTACAGTACTTTGTTAACATCATTATTAGTATTAATACATAGTGGTATACTGATGACTAAAAGGAGTATATGACAGGCAGATTTATTAGTAATGGGTTAGTGTTTCAATCTCTTTATACTCAAAACCATGGTCTTCAAAGTTTTAAGTGTGAGGTTTTCAAAAATGAATGTTTGATGGGTGAACGTGATTAATTATGTATAGTCTACGAAGACAATCTTTGTTCCTTCATGCTTTGATTACGATTCTTATAATCTTTGTTTTATGTTTTATGTCAGCGGTCGGTAGCGGAGTACTTGCTTGGATAGCAAAATCAGATGCCGAAGCGATTAATACCGCAGGCTCAATTCGCATGGCGACGTATCGTATTAGTCTTCAGATAGCGACTGACTTTGCGGCGGACGATCCTTTTAGCTCAAACCTCAGTATTAAACAGAGTCGCTTAGATAGTACAAACGACAATCAGGCAGAACAACAAGACAAATTAGACTTTTCTGATAAAGACACCGCCGAAAAGGTGGATATTCTTGTTGAAGACATGGAAAGCCGGCTTGAAGAGTTACAGGTGTATCAGCTAACGAGTGCCAACAGACATACACTTATTAACAACGAGCTGAGTCAGATTAAAGCCCAGTGGTTTGAAGAGTTGAAGCCCGCGTTATTAGCACAAGACAAACAAGGCTTCTATGGCGTCTCAGCGCAGTATATCGAAGATGTAAATCGCTTTGTTGGTGAGCTACAGTACAGAAACGAGCAGCGGCAGACATGGCAGCAAAATCTGCAAATGATCTCACTGATACTAACCATCATTATTATGCTCATTGGCATGCGCAGATTACATCAATCTGTGCTAACGCCTATTCAGCAACTGATTAAAGCCAATAATCGGTTTAAAGAAGGCAAATGCGACACTAGAGTATTTATTACGGGTTATAGAGAATTTGAAACGCTTGGCGGCTCTTTTAATGAGATGGCGAGTACGATTGAGACTTCTCAGCGCTCACTTGAAAATGAGGTGCAGATAAAAACCCAGCACCTGGTAAAAGCCAATCAAGTATTATCACTGTTTTATGATTTTTCAAAATCCATCACTACCAATCAAGTGAGCTTATATCGGCTCGATGCATTGATTGCAGATTTCAGCAAAACCTTTCCACATTTAGAATTTACGCTGTGTGTAAAAAATAAATATATCACTCATAAAAACGCCATCGTTCTTCATGGTGAAAAAATGAAAGAGCTGTGCAAAAAACTCAATTGCGATAACTGCGTTACCAAAAATGGTGAGTTCACCAAGTCTTATCCTATTAGCCATCAACAAGAAGAGTTTGGTGAGTTGCGTGTCAGACCGAAGTCAGCCCTAGCGATGAGTAGCTCTTTTATATCCGATAACAAGAGTGACATATCGCCATCACAGCGCATTAAGATGACAGAAGAGGAAAGTGCTTTTCTGTTTTCGAGTATGGAATTAGATGCACAAAACAACGAATTAATCGTTGCATTGACCAATTTAATCAGCGCAGCACTATCGCTGCGCAAGCAAAGACAGCAAGAGCATCAGCTTATTTTACTCGAAGAGCGCTCGACCATCGCTAGAGAATTGCATGACTCTTTAGCACAATCGTTATCTTATCTAAAAATCCAAGTGAGTGTTTTAGAAAGACATCTTAAAAATGCTGGGAGCGAGCCAGTACAAGCTCCTATCTATCAAAATATTGAACAGATAAAAGAGGGACTGGGTTCGGCTTATCAGCAGTTAAGAGATTTATTGGTCACTTTTCGCCTGACTATTGATACCGACAGTTTTGATGAAGCATTGCACGACGCCGCCAGCGAGTTTGCCTTGAAGGGTAGTTTTGATATGGCGGTACACAATCATATTATGACACTCAATCTAAGTGCCACTGAACAGATAGATTTGATTCAAATTGCCAGAGAAGCCCTGTCAAATATCAGCCGCCATGCCCAAGCACAACGCGTAGAGATTCATCTCGGTTATGAAGAGGACGATAAGCATATCGCTATGAGTATCATTGATGATGGTATCGGTATGTCAGGTAGTGTCGATCAAACACAGCACCACGGTTTAATGATTATGAAAGAGCGCGCTCATAACATTGGTGGCGAGCTAATCGTTGCTGAAAATCAACCGCGAGGCACCATCATCACGGTCAGATTCGAACCCAACTTTTTTGATGAAGATAGCAACAAAGATGCTTATTTATAATCTAACGAAATAATAACTTTGAGCGATTGGCTTGTTATTTTTGAGTGTGTTGTGGTCTGATTTTGAATAATGAAATTTTTACACCATTTTTTAATTTGTGAGTATGTTATGAGTACTAAAGTTTATACCAGCACTTCTCCAGCTCGGTTGTTACTGGTGGACGACCATCCTATGCTACGCCGCGGTATATTTGAACTATTAAGTCTTGAGAGCGATGTCAAAGTCGTTGGTGAAGCCAGCAATGGTCAAGAAGCATTGACCTTTTTAGAAAACAATGAAGTGGATTTGGTGATACTTGACCATAAAATGCCGGTGCTTACGGGTATCGAAACCTTACGAGAAATCAAAGCAAGAAATATCAGTGTCAAGACCGTACTGTTCACGGTTTCTGACAGCGGTGAAGATGTACAGGAGGCCTTAAAGTTGGGCGTCGATGGCTACTTGTTAAAGGATATGGAACCTGAGTTAATTATCGTCGATATTCGAAAAGTGTTGCGAGGAGAGCTGGTCATCAGTCCCAATCTTGCATCGATATTGGCACAAACATTGCGTACACCCAGTATTGAGGACATTGCAGGCAATCTAACGAGTAGAGAACTACAGGTGATTCAAATGATCGCTGAAGGACTCAGTAATAAGATGATTGCCAATAAATTGGATATCGCAGAATCTACCGTCAAGGTTCATGTTAAACACATTTTAAATAAAACAGGTCTGCGCACGCGGGTAGAAGCGGCGGTATGGACAGTGAATCATTTGTCTAAACAATCATAGAGGAAGCACCCAGCAATTATAAAAGATTGGTCTTTTAGGTAATGCCCATACTTGCGATAATACACCTCTATCTATGCCAAAAAACCACCTAGCTTGTCAGTTAGGTGGTTTTCTTATACAGGTTAGTCAGATTAGCCTTCTTCGGCGGCAATCTGTCGATCTACTGATGACATTTTGTATTCGTCATCAAAAGCCCCTTCAGGTTCTTTTAACCAGAAAAAACAAAGTATCCAAGCAATAAAGGCACCAATAGCAATAATGAAGAAGAACTGATTTGGCTCAACCAAAGTGAAGACAAATAAGTAAAACACTGCCCCAACGTTACCGTACGCCCCAGCCATACCAGATATTTGGCCCGTTAGGCGGCGCTTAATTGACGGGATAATACCAAAAGTTGCCCCTTCTGCGCCTTGCACGAATACTGAGCATAGAATGGTGAACACCACCGCAATAAATAATGGCCATTCTGCATTCAGCAATCCCATCAGACCGAAGCCGATACCAATGCCAAACATATATATCAACATCACCAAACGACGATTGCCGACGCGATCAGAGATATAGCCCCCTAACGGTCGTGCCCATAAATTAACAAAAGCAAAAGTCGAAGCGACCAACCCTGCTACGGTAGGGTCAAGCTTCCACGTTGCTGCAAAAAACATCGGTAACATGGAGACCACGGCTAGCTCTGCACCGAAATTGGCGAAATAAGTGACATTGAGGGCAGCCACAGAGGTAAAGGGGTATTTGTCGTCTTCAGGAATACCCGCTTTGAGCATGGGCACGTTGACACTAATGGCCTTATAAATTTGGTAGATAACCACAACAGCGATCAGAATATAAAAAGCCCACGCACCTGTTTCGTCCAAAAACCCCATATTTTTAGTGCGGTAAACCAATACGCCTAATACGCCATATAAAGGAATGATAAACAGGCAATATAGTAAAAGATCTCTCCAGCTTGAAACCTCTAAGGCGCCCGCCTTACGGGCTTTTTTATGCGTATCTTCTGTAGGGCCATCGGTTATCAAAAACCAATAGGCAACGCCATATGCTGCCATGAGCAAGCCAGACAATGCAATGGCCCAGCGCCAGCCATCTTCACCACCAAAAAACTGTAGCGCAACGGTAGGGATAGTAATCGCTGCGGCAGCGGAGCCAAAGTTGCCCCAGCCTGCGTAGAATCCTTCGGCAAAGCCAATGTCTTTGGGCTTAAACCACAGTGTAGTCATATGTATACCAACGACAAAACCTGCGCCAACGATAGACATAAATAGACGCGCGACGAATAACTGCATGGCGGAGTTACCAAAAGCGAAAAACCACGTCGGTATCGCCATCACCACCATGAGTATGGAAAACACTCGTCGAGGGCCAAAACGGTCCAATGCCATTCCTACGACCACGCGACCAGGAATCGTTAAAGCGACGTTGGCAATTAAAAATAATTTTATGTGATCAGGGGTTAAATAGCTTTCCGTCTGTAGCATCGACGTTGCGAGCGGTGCCATATTGAACCAGACATAAAAGGTAAGAAAAAAAGCAATCCATGTGTAGTGAAGTGCTCTTATATCACGACGTTCAACCTCAAGTAGCTCTTTTGCATGCATGACAAGTGTCCTCCACCATAAAACTGGCTAGTTTGAATGGAGGCAATGTAGCAACATGTAGGAGACACTACTATTAGGCGAAAGCAGTATAGATTCTGTTTTACATACTACTTAATGAGGATTAAAAAGTAGACTCAATTTGATATATTGATTGATACTCAGAGTCGCAAGACGCTCTTAAGTCGAAGACTAAAATGAACGAATCTAACTAGGTAAGGAAATACCATGAGTCAGTCAATAATCCCAAGTCACTGGAAAATAAAACGTTCCACCCATTTTTTTACCAAGGATAAAGTCCCCAAAGCATTATTGACCCATCACAACACGGCAGAAGGCGTATTTGGCCAAATTTGCGTCATGCAAGGCACGGTTACCTTTTATGGCTTTGCTAATGAGGCCGCTACTGAGCCAGAAAAAACCATCGTGATCAAAGCAGGGCAGTTTGCTGTTAGCCCGCCCCAATATTGGCACCGTGTGGAGTTGAGTGATGATGCCCAGTTCAATATCAACTTTTGGACAGAAGGGGACACAGGTAATAAATCTATGTTTAATAGCTCAACTATTCATAGCAAACCTATTGCAAAACTGTTTGATAAACCAATCGAGTAGTAGTTATTTAATTTAAGCGTACATATAGTACGAATGGTTGTGTACTGACCTTTGAAGTTAACCCTATTAGGTTTAGCTTCTTAACTCGAATAAAACAGTCTCCAATAGACCTCTTGCAAAAGTCATAGGCTAAGCTCGAAACTAACAACACCAGCGAATCGCCTCATTCTAAGATCATAGCGCTGACGACGGTTTCGATATTTATGAGCCACTATTTTGAACAACTTGATTAAGCCTATTTTGTGTTCAACCATAATGCGAAACTTAGCCAAATATTGATTGGCTTGTTTGCAAAGGTCTAACAGTTGACCCCCTCGAGGTTTCTTAAAGGGTGTGAAAGTCTGATTATGTAACTTAGCAATACCCTGATAGCCACCATCTGCTAATAGTTTAGTGTCACAAGGAAGCCAGTCAGGATAAGTATCTTTATACAGCTTAAAATCGTGAATGGCGCCTTTAGAGGTTTGCACATCTACTATTAAGCCTGTTTTCCAGTGAATCATCACTTGCGCTTTTAAGGTATGTTGTTTTTTCTTGCCGCTGTAGTAGTCTTTTTGGTTTTTTTTGGACGTTCAATTGAAGTTTCGGTCGCATCGACAATGACGACTGCCCAATTAATATCTTCATCGATGCGACTAGGTAGCTTTTTAGGCAATTCAAACTTGCCAGAATCAATCAGTATGTCTTCTATTTTACGAATAATACGACTGGCCGATGATTCGTGAACGCCGAAGTCCATGCTGATGTGGTAGAGCGTTCGGTACTCACGCCAATAGGTAAGCGCTAGTAGTATTTGCTCTTCAAGACTAAGAGCACTTGGTCTGCCTGATTTGGTCTTTTGTGCTTGATGCTGTTCTAAGCAATCTAGCATTTCATGAAAGGTGGTTTTATGAGTGCCTGTGTAGCGTTTAAAGCCAGCATTATTTTGTTTGAGTAGCTTGTCTATGTCGGGCATGGTTCCCAGCCAGTTGTTAGTTTACTAACTATTGTGAAAATATCTGCTACTTTTGCAAGAGGTCTAATATGTTGAGAAAAACCTGATTGCGATATTAAAAAAACAGCCTCTTAGTAGTTTTGAATACAAAGACCACGGATCATTGGTTAATTTATCTCGCTATAACACAGTAGGAAATTTAATGGGCAATTTAACCACCAATAGCTTTTTTATTGAAGGAAAAATTGCTCGTTTTATGTATCTTTCTCTCTTTATCGCATGCATCAACGTGCTATTCACGGCATAGTTAAAACATTTGTCTTATGGGTTATTGAAAAGATACTGCGCGTAGGGCGTCCAAAAATGAAATTGCATTAATCATGTTACATGGCTAGTTATCATCTTTTTAATCTGTATCAGACTATTATTCAGGTCTTTGAGGTTATAGTTAGTAAGGTTAAGCTTAGCTTGCTTTATATACTCACTGATAATATTAGGTAGCTTTTTAAGTTCATAGTAAGCGCTATCTTTGAAATCAAAATAGTTAACAGATATCTATAATTTACCCTGTCATAAGGCGCTTGCTATGCTCCAAATTCAATTACCTTCAGACCGACCATCCTCACCTCATCCTATTTTGAATCTTGCTTTTCGTCTATTTTTTAGTGCAGCTGGCGTCTTTGCAGTACTAACAATGCTGCTATGGGTATTCGTGTTTACAGGTAAGACTGATATCGACGTTAATGCTATCAATCCGCTGTATTGGCACGGTCATGAGATGCTGTATGGCTATACGATAGCAGTCATTGCTGGATTTTTATTGACTGCGGTCAAGACTTGGACAGGAATGATGATGCCGTATGGCTATCGGCTACTGGGTATATTTCTATGTTGGGGATTTGCTCGCATAGGCTGGGCGCTAGTTGGAATGGGTGTGGGTAGCTCAAATCTTTGGCTAGCGTTGGCAGCAGTAGGGGACTTAGCTTTTATGGTATCGATGACTTGGGTCATAACTAAAGCCGTGTTGGCTGTCAAACAATACAAGCAAATGGGTATTATTTCTAAGTTAGGACTGTTAACTGTAGGCAATGGCCTATGCTACTGGGGAATTTATAGCGGGGACATGAACTATGTACGTGTCGGTATTTATCTAGGGCTTTATCTCATCATAGCGCTTGTGCTTACTATTGGTCGTCGTGTAGTGCCGTTCTTTATTGAGCGTGGCATCAGCTCTGCTAATGCAGAACCTGTCAAAGTTAAAAACAGTAAAGCTCTTGATATCTTAAGTTTAGTTACTTTTCTAATCTTTATGATCAGCGATATTTTTTATCCTGATAAATACTTGTTGAGCATCAGCGCGCTTAGTGTGGCTTTAGTGAATGGCGTTCGTTTATTAGGCTGGTATCATCATGGTATTTGGAAAAAACCACTATTATGGTCGCTATATTTAGCATTTTTGGGAATGTGTAGCAGTTTTATCCTGTTTGCCTTACAGCCTTGGTTTGGGTTCAGTCATAGTATTGCTGTACATGCTCTAGCATTATCAGGCGTCGGCATGATGACTTTATCTATGATGGATCGCGTCTCTTTAGGTCATACTGGTCGCAATATTCATCAGCCATCAAAGGCAGTGCCAGTGATGTTCATCTTGATGATCGGGGTGTTCGTATTCCGAGTGATTATGCCACTTATCGCTATGGACTATTACTTAATTTGGCTAGTGATAGCGCAAACCTCATGGATACTATGCTTTGCCTTATTCTGTACAACTTATATTCCTATATTGTCAAAGCCAAGACCTGACAAACTATTCGGCTAAGTTAATACTAGGGTTTGTTGGACATTCAAGCCCCAATATTAAAACCCCTACCTAAATAAAAACATGTGATCGATAAAGCGTTTCAAGCTATGAAACATAAAGCTTGAAACGCTTTTCTGTGTTTTGAGTAAAGTGAGCTATGCTGAAGAAACCGTAGAGATAAACTTGGTAAACTAACGACTCAATGAGGAGTTTATCATGGTCAAGAAAATAAGAACCTATAGCACAGAATTTAAAGCCGAGGCCGTCAAGAAGATAGCAGACAATAATGGCAATATCTCAGCGACCGCAAAGCAGCTTGGCATCGCCATGCAGACCTTATCTAATTGGCATAATAAAGCCAATCAAGGCAAGCTTATCGGCACAGAACAATATGATCCTGATCTTATGACGGCTCTTCAGGAAATAAAGCAGCTCAAACGACAGCTTAAAGTTGCCGAAGAGGAGCGAGAGATACTAAAAAAGGCGACGGCGTACTTCGCCAAGCACAGCTAGTCAGGTACGCCTTTATTAAAGACAATCAGCAGATATTTAGCATCACCACTATGTGCTATGTGTTAAGCGTCAAACCATCAAGTTATTACGACTGGAGTAGTCGCGATATCAGCGAGCAGCAGATACATCGCAACCATTGTGAGCTACTAGTTAAAGCCGCTCACAGTGAAAGTAAAGAACGTTATGGTTATGAGCGTTTGCATGCAACGCTCACCGAGCAAGGGCACGATATTAGCCTATATATGGTCAGAAGCATTAAAGAAGAACACGGCATCAAATACCGTCGCCACAAACGTTTTAAAGTTACCACGGACTCCAACCACAACAAGCTTGTCTATCCAAACATACTAAATCAGCAATTTGATGCTAAGCGTCCTAATGAATCGTGGGTCAGTGATATTACTTATATCTGGACCAATGAGGGTTGGTTGTATTTAGCGGGAGTCAAAGATTTATACACCAAAGAGCTTGTCGGCTATGCAATCAATAAGCGAATGACCGCAGATCTAGTATGCAAAGCATTGAACATGGCCATCAAGAATAAACGTCCAAGCCAAGGATTGATTATGCACTCTGACAGAGGTAGCCAGTATTGCAGTTATGCGTATCATAGAATCATCAAACAGCATCAGTTTACAGGTTTAATGAGCGGTAAAGGCAACTGCTTTGACAACGCACTCATAGAAAGCTTCTGGGGCATATTAAAGAACGAGCTAGTGTATCAACAAGACTATAAAACAAGGTTTGCCGCCATCAGAGATATTATTGGCTATATTGAGCTGTACTACAACCAAACGAGGATTCAAAAGAGTTTAGGCTATAAGTCGCCAAGACAGGTGTGGTTTGACTATTATCGTCAAGCTGCGTAACTAAATCTCCTAAGTTTAACTGTACGGATTTGACGGCAGGGGTCAATAACTCTAAATAAGTCTTTTTGCTCAAAGTTATTCTTTTCATGGTTTTTATGTTCAGTTGGATCAACGCCATCACTGAGTAGCGCCTGAGCTTTATCACGTACCAGCCGAGCCTCTTTTAGCGACACTTCTGTTTTAAAGGCAGAATCAATAATTTGTTTGGCAGGCTTATAAATGCCAATCTGGTAAGTTTTTTGCTTGGGTTTAAGATCTTTATCGGATTGATAGCGGTAGGTCATTTGCCAAAACAATGAGCCATTTGGGTGTTGTATCAGGTATAAATTGTTGCCATCACCATGGCGCGTGACTTTGGTAGGTGTGGATTGTTTGGCGATTGCTTTCACGCCAGCGTCAGTTAATCGGTAGTCTTGTTTTCTCGTCATGGCTTATACCTCAAGGCGTTGAGAGGTTTAACAACAACCTCAATGAATAATTAACAACAAAAAATGGCGTTGTATATTATTTAACAACGCATTTAACAACATTGCAGAGGTGCTAGTAGGTAATGACAAGTGTTTAATAAAGGCTAATAACCAGGTATAATAGGTGTTTAAAGGGCTTGAGGTAATGCGAGGTTATGTCTAAATACAATGATTGGTGCGCCCACAGGGACTCGAACCCCGATCGATCGCTTAGGAGGCAACTGCTCTATCCTGTTGAGCTATAGGCGCATAATAGAGTGCTATTGTAGAAAAAAGCACTTATAAAATCAATTAATACCGAGTAAGTAGAGGGTTTTGTATTTATTTAGCAATACTGATAGCGTCAGCGACATCTACTGTCAACTCGCCTGTTGCTTTTTTGCCTTGCGTATTGGACTTAAACAGGTTTGCCATATCATTTTGATAGCCATCGATATTTTCATAATCGTGTCTACTTAATATATCTTGCCCTGTACTTGAAAGTAAAAAGTTTCGAAAGTTAAGTGCAATAGGATTTTGAGTTAAGATGACACCGTCTACTTTTTTCTTGTCTTTTAAGGCATAACTAAACGATACAAGACTTCGAGTGTTTGTATTATCAGCTTCACCTTTAGCAGCGATTTCATCAGCATTACTATCTGCATCGATAGTATCTTCTACCATGCCATTTTTTGCCTTGCTCTGGTTTTGTTCATCTTGTGCTATTTTTAATTTTTCTTGTAATGGTGCTAAGCGCGCTGCCGATAAATTGCCATCAGCAATAATGATATCGGTATCAACAATAAATAAAGACGGCTCATGATCGGCTACTTTATTATCCGATAGCGTCAAAAGTGCAACAGAGGCGACATAACTTGTCATGATTTCTACATTGGGATAACGAGATTGAAAACTTGAAATCACAGCATTTAAAGGCGCTTGTAGCTTTTCTTCTGCTTGTATGTGCAAAGTGCTTTTGGCAACCGTCTCTCCATCTTCTTCCGCTGAAGCAGTTGATCCACTATCATTTGACATAATAGGCAATGGATCCATGTTTTTACGATTGCTGGTCCATAACCAAGTAAAGATGGCGATAAAAATAATCAGCAACAGTAAAATGAGCCCAGCCAGTAGCAGCTTGTAGTCTTTCATATGGTACCGATCTTCTTATTGTTGGTTTAAATGTGGTTTAGAGCGGTTGATGCAGCACTTCATCTGCTAAATCCGCCAGCATATCCGAAAAAATATCAGTTTGTTCTGGGTTTTTATGAGCAGTGGTATTATTGCTACTTGCCAGAGCAGAGAGGTAGTTTGAAGGGGAAGAGGGTTGATTGTCAATCATTTTTGTGGAGGCTTGATGCGCCGCCAATGGTGATTGTCCTACACTTAGTTTATCTTTAAGCCATTCAAAGCCGTGAGTTTCCCACCATGCCTCGAAGCGTGATAAGGTGCTTCCACGTACTGCCATAGGTAGATTTAGGGTTCGTAATTTTTGTGCCAAAATAGGGTCGCTTATGGCTTGCTGAATACTCAGATAGAGTCCACGACTGTCATCCTTATATGGCTGTCTGTTTTGCCAAGATTGATCATCTATTTTCATACGTGGCAATTGCCAAAGCTCACCGCGGTAGTATACGACATATAAACGTCGTTTAGGATGAATGAAAATGGCATCAATGGGACGCAAGGGCATAGTATTAAATTGTCTCATCACTAAGAATTGAGGTAAAACGCAGCGACATCTATTGTCGCAGTGTGTTTTCATCGGTGGTTTATATGCTAGTAAACGTTGACGAACAATGGCAAACTAATAGCCAGATTACTATTCGCCTTACAAGAGAGTCTGTAAGCGGATATACATGAGTGTTTACCAATGCAGTTTGATTTAACAGCGTCATGCTAGCAGAAATGTCATCCATTGACGACTGCTAAACATGGATTGACAAGTATCGCCGCCTACAGCGTTGTTATTACACTCAAAATTTTACTATGAATGTTTGCGTGCTATCTCGATCATATATTCTTTATCAATCCCTTTATTCTCCTGCTACTTCAATCAGACTATCCTCTATGTTTACCATTATACAATCCCATCGTACCGAAAATCTTGTTGATCAGCTTCTTGTGCAATATCAGTCCAAAAATCAGCCTGTTTTTGAGCCTTTTATTGTCATTGTGCCTTCAATGGTATTGGGTGATTGGTTGGATAAAACCATTGCTAGCCGTGCTGGTATTAGTACCTTGGTGCGTACTAAGTTTTGGGGTCAATATCAGTGGACACTTATGCAGGATGTGTTAACCCGCCATAATGCATATCTGTTAGAGCGGGACCCTGATACAGCAACCTTGAATGTTCCTGAAGTGGCAGTATTGTCACCAACGGTCATGCAATGGCGATTGTTTGGGTATCTGACTTACTACCAAGAGTCGATTATTAAAGATGAAAAACATCCGGTGAATCCGCTGCTGGCGTCTTTGATTGATGAGCCACAAGCTGGAGTTGAGCAAGACAATGTACGACAAGATAAGTCGCAGCAAGATGCGCGTATTTGGCAGCTGTCAAATGATCTGGCGAGGGTGTTTAATCGCTATTTGACCCATCGTGAGGATTGGTTGGCGCTATGGTCGCATAACAAGCCGCTTAATGTGGATGAGCTGATTGCAGATAAAGATGCCTTGTCACTGCGCTTTGATAAGTATGCGCGTGGCACGCCTGAGTGGTTAGTGGGGCATTATGTTGAGTTAGAAGTTGCTCAACGCTTCTTATGGTCGCATTTATTTGCGGATGTGCATCAGCACCGTGTTGTATTGGAAGAGGTGTTTTGGCAAGCACTAAAGTCAAATAAGGCTGGCGAGCAAAGTCAGTTACCCAAAGTGCTGCGTATTTTTACCATCCAGCAGTTGCCACAGACTGAGCTGGACTTTTTACAGCGCTTATCGCAATACATGGATATCACACTGTTGCATTACAATCCATCGAAGCTGTTTTGGGCGGATATTGTTGATAAATCTTGGCTGCAGCGCCAACAGATCATTAATCCTGAAAGCGTGTTCTTGCGTGACTATGGACACAGTCTGCTGTCTCGTTTGGGTAAACAATCGCGCGATACCTTTGCCATGCTTGCCAACTTGTCAGGTAATGAACAATACGACGATGCGCTTGTAGAATGGCAAGATAGCTTTGGTATTGGCGAAAACGGCGATGATGACTTGTATGATGAATTGCGCTTTGATGATAGCGTCTATGATGCTGATGTAAGCGGCAGTTCTCAAACTGCGCAAAACAGTCCAAGCTTACTTAGACGTTTGCAGAACGATGTGCTGATGCTTGATGAGCAATCTACCCAGCAAGCGACGGCTGCAAAAGTTTCGCAGGAGATGAGTAAGCAAATAGAGCTGGGCTTTGATCAAGAGCTGCATCAAACACCATGGTATGAAGATGAGGCATTAGAGAATAAGCGCTTTGAAAAAGACCGCTTTTGGGCAATGTCTGCGCAAGATAATAGCCTAAGCATCCATTCGTGCCACAGTTTACAGCGCCAGCTTGAAGTACTACGTATCATGATTGGGCGCTGGCTGAATGAACCTATCAAGCCTGGTGAAAAGAAACGCCATATATCCGACATTGTTGTGCTGCTACCCGATGTCGAACGTCATCATGCACTGATTGGCTCTATCTTCGTCAATGGTAAGGGTCAAGACGGTTTGACTTTGCCTGCTAAAGTGACTGGTGTTGTTGATGCCGACATTCGTCAGTTATGGGAAGCCATTATTGGTTTTTATAAACTATTAGGTAGTCATAGCGCTCGTTTTGAAGCAGCTGAAGTATTGGACTGGCTCATGTTACCGCCTTTATTTGAAAGCTTTAGGCTGACTCATGAACAAATGAGCCGTGGCTGTGATTTGTTGGTAGAGGCGGGCTTTATTCGCGGTTTTGACGAGCTGCATCTTAAGCAAACGTTGGATAGTAATGATTACGACTATCGCTTTAGCTTTGCTCAAGCGTTAGACAGATTGACCCTAGGTCTGGTCATGCCAGAGGCTGAGTTGAGCGACTGCTTGTATCCTTTAGATGAAGATGAATGGCCAAGCACTGCATTACCAGAAATGACCTTGCCGCTACCACAAGTGAGCCTAAATGATGCGTTGATTGTTGAAGCGCTTTGCCGTATTTATACTGGCTTGGTCGCACGACGTGATGACCATACACAAAAAATGAAAGCGGAAGACTGGCTCGATCAGATTGAGACACAAGTTATCCATCGCTACTTTGGCGATGTGGATCAAACGCGTACCATGCGCGCCATCTACAACGCGATGAATGGTTTTAAATCAAGTCTGCGAGCCAATCGTCACTATAGGCAGTACGCTAGTGGTGGTATCGATAACAGAGAAGTAGAGCAAAGGCTGGCAGGTGTAGAGCAATTACCGCTCAAGCTGAGCTTTATGCTAGACAGTATCGAAAACGAGCTTGAAAGTCAGCAGGTCAGTGCGGAGCCGACGGGGGTGATTACTTTTGGTCGATTTGGTGCATTAAGAAACGTGCCTTTTGAGTTGGTGGTGATGCTCAATATGGATCTCTCTGAGTTTCCGGGGCGTGACCGTGATAACCGCTATGATTTGATGAAAGCGACCAATGCACGCCGCGGTGACAGAGTCAGTGAAGATGATGACAACGGCGCATTTTTAGATGCGCTACTGTGCGCGCGCAGTGCATGCTGGATGTTCTACAACGGCCAAAGCTTGACGGACACCCATGAGCATTTGCCAGCCAACCCAGTGAGTGAGCTATTGCAGTTTTTGCAAGGCGAGGTGCAATGGCAGGTGAACTCGCTGGAGACATTACCAGAGAATATTGATCCCACCACGGAAAGCCTTAAGCGCTATTTGCCTAAATTGATTAAGCAGTGGTTGGTGACTGAGCATCCTGCACTCCCTTTCCATGAGAGTCTGTTTGAGACTGCAATTGAAGATGCTGATATTTCAAATCACACTTTTAAACCCAATCAAAATGAAGATATCAATATTCAAAATAACAGTCCTGTAGGTATGACTGATGAATTAGACGCTATCTTAAATAAAGCCATGCGCAAAACCAAGTTAGCGCAAAAAAAGCAGTTCCCGCCTGCGCCGCTTTGGCAAGCTGTGTTTGTTACCTTGAAGGGTCGAGTATCTAGCGAGCATCCACAGCTAGTAGGCTTACCTACAAAAGGGCAATATGAATCTATTGCTCAGATTTTCGGTCAAGGTTTGGGGCAAATGGGACAAGTAGATAATCAAACATTCTCTGCATTGATTGAGATGCTAGCGCTAGATAATACTGCTGATGCCAGTGATATGAATGAGGCACTCATCAAGATCCTATTTGATACTATATTTAACATTGGAGAGATAGACGTTGAGGGAGTATTGGCCTATCAAGTGCGTCATCCTGCCAAGGCTTTTTTGCGTACTCAAAAAGTGCATGTAGTGCAAGGCGAGGAAGCGATGGCGCATCAAGAGCCACTGTTTCTAGACAGTTTGACCACCTATCAGATTAAAGAGCATTTGATAAATGAATTGACCAACAATGCCACCAGTAATAATGCTGACGACACGTATAAACAAGACAGTCAAATCTTGATGTATCAAAAAATCATGCCAGCAGGTGTGGCTCGTCAAACCACGTTGCCCAATCAACAACAAAAACTGCAACAGCAATGTCTAGAGTTCAAAGAGCAGTTAGTTGCTAATGGCTTTGATGAGGCTGGAGAGGATAGCGCAGGTGGTTTACAGTTGCTGACTCCAACCTCTGAGCACCCTATTCAGATAGAGCTAGCAGCTGTATTAAATTGCGCTGATAATGAGTCACTGCTTAAGCTGCTACCTAAAATTATTAAGATAAAAGGCTCAGTACCAATATTAGCACCGATATCAGTGCCGATAGGTACTCATAATAGTCGCTCTCACCTACAGACAGGTAAGTCCTACGCCGAGCAATCCCCCAAACAGTGGTTAAATATATTGCCCAATTCTGCCAGTCCTAGGCATTTACTCAAATTTTGGTTGTCGCATTTGTATTGGCAAGTTGCCAGACGCACCACTACCGAACAAGCGGTATTAGATGATGGTGTGAGCATTTGGCGCTTTAATAAACCTAATTCGCAAGTCAAAAAATATGACAAAGTCATTGCATTTAAACTAAGCCCCATTGTGTATGAAGATGCGGCGGCCGAGCTCATAAAGTGGGCAATTTTTGCCAAGCTATCAGGTCAGGTACCTATTACACTCTTGCCAGAATATGCACTCAGTTATCTTGATAAGTGCCTAAAATCTGAAGAGAGTGAGAACGGTAGCTATTGGCCAAAACGAGCAGACTTCTCGGATTGGTTAAGACCTAGCTATCACACAGATACGATATATGATACTTGCTCGCAGCACGCCATTTGGCAGTACGTACTGCGTGACCAAGATTCATTCAAAGCGCTATCAGCAGCGTTAACTACCTTAGCGAAGCCGCTATATGAGCCAATGTTTGATGCACTAGACGGTCTAGATGGCTAGCTAATTCGAATGGTTGGTTTTTGCCCTTTGGTTTAATTGATAATAGTAAAAAAGATAGGCTCCTATGACTAATTTTACCGATATAGCTGATATATATATACAGCCGTACTTATCCAATGAGTACCTAGATGAGTCACATAACCGATTCGATACGACAACTCATACGTCTGAGAGTGACGATATGATTGAGCAAAAGGCGGATGTGATACCGGCGGTAGATGTTGCACTGATGGGTCGGCATCTTATTGAAGCCTCAGCTGGTACAGGCAAGACTTGGACACTCACAGGCATTATGCTACGACTGCTCATTGAAGCGCGCCGTGCGCCAGAGCAGATCATTGCCACTACCTTTACTCGAGCCGCTGCCGCTGAGATGCGTCAGCGTATTCATGATCGTTTGGTGGATTTTTATCAATTATTGCAGTGGGTCAATAGTTTAAGTGCTGACACCAGTAACAAGGATGCTTTGTATCCTGATGTACTACAGGTAACACCTGAAAGTAATAAAGAGAAACAAGCAGGTAAAGGTTCAAGCGTTGATTCAAATGCTGGGGCAGGGACGGATGAGTTCAATCAAGACATTGCTGCTGATAAGCAAGCGGCGGCTGAGAAACGTAAACAAGTAAAAAAAGATCGTGAAAACTGGCTGGTTAATCAGGCTAAATATGCACGCTTAGAAGCCGTTATGGACGATCCCATTAATCTGCATTTGACTGGGTTTTTACTTGATCATGTTCACAGCTATCCAATGGCGGAGGCCATTCGACGCACTGCGCTAGTACTAACCACGTTGGATAAGCTGTTTGTAGGCACACTCGACAGTTTGGCGCAAAAGTGGTTGATTGAATACAGTAGCGAGACCGGTCATCAGCAAGGTATGGCTATTATTGAAGACAGCAGTATTGAGCAGGTTACTGACAGTATTATTCATGATGAGCTGAGGCAGTTCCAAAGCAGACTGTATCACGAGGAGCCTAAACTATATGCGCTAATGGATCAGCAAGGCAAGCTGACTGCAGTTAGCGATCATAAAAAATATGTGACTCGTTCGCTTAAATTTATTTCAGCGCCGATTGATGATGTTGTAGTAAAGAGTTTTTCTTTTGAGGGCTATGAGCGGCTTATAAATACTATCATTGAGTGCAGCGATGAGCTTGATGTTTTTTTTAAGCCTGACGGCGAGTATTATGAAGTTCCGAAAGGTCAGTTATTAAACAACAGAGACTCTTGGCCAAAAATCATCCAAACATTAGAAGATTCTGGCTCAACTGCTTATAAGTCTATATCAGACTCCAAAACTTATACAGGGAAGTTGATTGAGGCTTTTCAGAAAACTGATGATATAGGCAAGCAGTTCTATAAGCCAAAAGATGGTGAAAGAGTTAATTTAATATTTAACGAGTTGCAGGTCGTTCGTGACTTTAAACGGTATATCGAAGAAAGTAAAAAGCTAGATGAGTATATCACGGCTATCTTAGCCAACCTTAATCGCCATATCGTGCTTGCGGTACGTGACAGACTACCCGTTATCTTAGAAGAGCGAGGGGAGACGACCTTTAGTCTACAAATGGTGCGCTTAAATCAAGCGTTAACGGGTCGGCAAGGAGAGAAGCTAGCACGTTATATTCGTCATCATTATCCGGTTGCTCTGATTGATGAGTCGCAAGATATCAACGGCGAGCAAGCCATTATGATTGAAAGTATTTATCTGCCTAAAAGCAAGACTAAACAGTCAACTACTAGTAAAACCAGTCATGAGTTTCTGTTATTAGTGGGTGATCCAAAGCAGGCCATTTACGGGTTTCGTGGCGGTGATGTGGCCAACTACAACTATATGAAAGCCCAGTTTGAGAAAAGTAGCCTTTGGACGCTCGATATTAACCGCCGCTCAAATGCTGGTGTAATTGATGCACTAAATTGCTGGTTTGGCATGCCAACGATAACGACTGCTGAGAATAAATTAGCACAGCTAGGTAGCAGTATTTATTATCAGCATATCAAAGCTTCTAAACCAGAAAACCAACTGTCTTGGTTTAATGAGCCAACTACTCAAAACAGTGCTTTAGTGACAGAAGTGCTTTCTGCTCAACCAGTGAGCTTGTTGCATCTACCTTATGATAAAGATAAAGAGCTTCAGTATGATGAGTTTGAAATCACCGCGCGTCATATTGCGACCTTGCTCAGTAGTGATCAGACCTTAAAAAGCAAACCGATTCAGCCTAGTGATATCGGTGTGCTGGCACGTACCAAAAAAGACTTAAAACGGGTTGAGGATGAGCTGGTTAAGCTTAATGTACCGACCCTGACTACTAGTGATGTCAGTATCTTTGAAACCATCATGGCAGAAGATGTGGCGGCGCTGCTGAGTGCCATGCTATATCCATATCGTCATGACATGATCAATCGGGTGCTGACTAGCCATCTGTATGGCCTGAGTATCAAAGAAGTCAAAGCCATGATGACTGACCATCAGTCAGGAGTAACAGAGGGTAGTCACTTAAGTAGCGCTAGTACGAAAGCAGTTAATAATAAAAAAAGCTATCAAGACTTTATTACCTACCTAAAACAAGCGGCTCAAAACTGGCAGCACTTTGGTGTTTTGTCAGCATTACATTACTTATTAGATAAAAACCCCGTGCAGCCGCAAGGCGTTTGGCAAGCTCTGGCAACTCATCCAGAAGGCGATCGTCACATTATGGATTTGCGTCATATGATGGATGTCTTGGCGCAGTATGGTATCGGCATGAGTGAGCACGAACTATTGGTTTGGTTTAGACAAAATATAGATGCTGCTCCCAATAGCGATTGGGCTAAGCAATACCCGCTACCGACAGAGTCTGGCGTGCAGCTTATGACCATCCACAAGTCCAAAGGGCTTGAGTTTCCCATTGTCTATGTATTGGGTATGGGCGATGCTAGTCGGAAGGCGGGCAATAATGAAAAGTTTGGGCTGTATCTATACAACGCCCAGCAAGCTCCGTCGATTTTAATGCAGCAATCGGCAGAGAATCAATCAACAGGTAACCAGCGTCGTTTCTCACCCGTACAAGGCTCTGTGACCACAGAAAGTCACTACACTGATATTGAGACACAAGAGGGCTTTGATGAGCTGCGACGGCTTGGTTATGTGGCATTTACGCGTGCCAGTGAGCAGCTTTATGTGGTGTTGCGAGATCCTAATAACAAAACAGGTTTTGAATTAAAGCCAGCGTTCTATTGGTTGGAATCACCAGAGGCAAAGTTTGATTTGCCTGATAGACTCAAAGGCACCATAGGCATCATTAGAGGGCATAATGTCAATGAGTTCTATAATAATGACAGTAACGGTGCTAATGCATTGGGCTTAGCGGGTAACGCAACGCTTGCCACTGCTAAATCTATAACTGAGACTATTGAGTACGCGCCTTTTGCAGAAGTTATGAAAACCAATTATTTTTATGGTTGGGCCAAGACCAGTTTTACGGCTTTAGCCCGTCAGCTAGATGAATCTACGCAGGCGCTGGCTGTAGTAGATGAACGTATGGATGATGCCATAGTCATTGATATGACAGAGTCGGTAGTATCGTCCAGTAATAGTGATTTTTTTGAACCAGCCAGTGAGTTGAGCCTCAAATCAGAGGATGATATCCGTTTTACTTTTGTCAAAGGCGCCAATGCTGGTACGTTTTTGCATGAAATATTTGAAAAAATTGATTTCAATAATAAATCGCAGTGGTCTCAGGTGATTGATAGGGCCGTTAGTAGTTATCAGCTGCCTTTGGTTTATAGTAGTGCTGAACAGCAAAGTCGACTATTACAAGCAAAGAATAGAGAAAATGGTCGTATACCTGACTTAGATTCAATAGATGCTACAAAGCATGAGGCATTACTTAACTGGATTGAAGAGGTTCTAAAGGCGCCGTTATTAGCGTCAAATCAACCGTTATGCTCTATTGATGCAAGTCAACGGTTTGCTGAATTAGAGTTTAATATGGGGCTGTCAGAGCGCTTTAAAGCACAAGATATTAATAGCTTATTTCAGCAGTATCTCCCGAATGAAGCGGACAAACACGTCAATCTTGTTCCACAAAACAAAGCGCATTTGTATCGTTATCTGCGGGGTGAAATCGATTTGGTGTATGAGCATGCTGGCAAGTATTACGTTGTCGATTACAAAAGTAATTTTTTAGGAAATAGCCTAAGCGATTATGACGAAAGCACACTCAAACAAGCAATGTCAAAGGCAGGATATTGGTTACAGGCAGCGATTTATCAAGTCGCGTTACATCGTTTCCTTGCAATGAGAGTTAGTGATTATGCAGGTAATGAAGATAAGTATCTTGGCGCTGTTGAATATGTCTTTCTACGGGGCGTGTATGATTCAAATTCTCAAATAGCTGCTGATCTATCGCAAGATGTTAAAGAGGCTGATAATAGACACTCAATGCCCAACGACCGCTATGGATTAGTCACGTGGGATATTCCAATTGAGTTCATTAAGGCTCTAGATGCATTGTTTGGCCTGCCAGATTAGTGGGCCGTAAATAGCGAATTAAATAAGAAACAACCATGATAGCGATTAACTGGATAAAAATAGAGACAAGCATACTATGAGTAATAATAACAATAAGAGCAGAGCGGGTGTTAGCTTACAAGAAAGCTGGGCTAGTAACATCAGTGATTATATATTGCTGCGCCGTCAGCAAACGCACTTAGCGTATAACGTCACTGAGGCAAAGGCTAATAGTAAGCAAATCGATAAGAAGGAACAAAATGGCTTATTTACTGCTTTATTCGTTATGTTGGCCACTCATTTAGAAGAGGGACATACTGTACTCACCATTGAGGAAACTGAGCATGAAGTGCCGCTTAGCGGTCAAGTCAATGGCGAGCTAATCACCCTATATGCCTGGCAGCAGCAACTATTAGAGATGCTAGCAACGCCAATTCTAGCACTGATTGACATTCAAACAGTTACTCAGCAAGAGGATGATTCTACAGCTGAGTTATCATTATTTATCCTGCTAGACATCATGTTTGGTAAGCGAGCTCAGCTATGGGCGCAGCTGGCACTCACCAATCGTGAAAAAGAGATACTCAGCAAACGCTTTGATGCGGTTGCTGCACTTTATCAGCTAGTGAAAAACACGAATCTAAATTCCTTCATTCAGTCCATGCATGAGCATACTTTGTTCGCTGACGCTAATTCTAACGTGAATAATAAAAATAGCCTAAGTAAAAATAATCAACCTATTGTGTATCAGCATATTAATAAACCAGAAGCTGATACACAAAATATTAAGATCACTTTTTGGTTACATCGAACTTGGCAAGCAGAATTCAACTTAGCACAGCACATTAATACTATTTTGAACCAACAGATAACCCCTTTAGAGATAGCAATACCGGAAAACCTACATGAGCAGCAGATAATGGCTATTAATGTCGCTAATAACAATGCCTTTAGCATTATTACTGGTGGTCCCGGTACAGGGAAGACCTATACGGTTGCTCAGTTAGTAATTGCTCTGCAACAAGCTACAGAGAGTGGGGGTGATGAGGATGGAAAAATTCGGTTCAGTACGGACAGTGCCAGCCTAGCCTTAGCAGCACCGACTGGTAAGGCTGCCCAGCGAATGCAAGAGTCTTTGCAAATGGCTCTAGATGGAGCGAATGTAGAGCTACAACTGCAAGAAGCCAAGACCATTCATCGCTTATTAGGCATTGGTCGAACAGGTAGACCCCGTTACAATGCAAATAATCCACTCGGCGAAGATATTATCATTGTCGATGAGGCGTCTATGTTGGGGGTGGAACTGGCTAATTACCTTGTGAGTGCGGTAAAACCGGGCGCAAGGCTTATATTGTTAGGAGATGCGAACCAGCTAGCCGCAGTAGATGCTGGGGCAGTATTGGCTGACTTATGCCGCATTCCATTGCTACAACCTATACATGCAAAGCTAACAGAGAGTCGCCGATTTAGAGCAGACTCAGGGATTGGGAAGCTTGCCAATCAAATTAATAAGACAGAGGCAGATACTCAAGCTATTTGGCAGTTGTTAAGACAGGACAAGGCACTGAGTTTTCAATATGTAAATACGTTGCAAACAGAGACAGTTATAGATAATAAAATACAAAATAGCCTAAGCAATTATAAAATTCTTTCAGACCTCACTCTAAATTATTATCAATACCTAAATAAAGTTGAATTACTACTAAAGAATCCAGTAGAAAAATCCATGCCAGAATCAGTAAAAAGTACAATTACTTCATTAATGCAAACGTTTAATCAGTTTAGAGTCCTAAGTGCTGGTCATAATGGCGAGTGGGGTGATCACTACATTAATAATCATATCACTCAATGGCATCTTACTGAGCTAAAGCTACCTCTAGGTCAAAATACATGGTTTCATGGTCGTCCCGTTATGGTTTTACAAAACAACTATGAACTTGGATTGTTTAATGGCGATATCGGCTTTTGCTTGCATACAGGAGATGAGAAAAGCCGACTTGAGGTGTTCTTTGAGAATAAAGCACAGGGAATTGCTGTCAATCTGCTAAATGAAGACGTTATAGCCACAGCATATGCAATGACCATTCATAAATCGCAGGGGTCTGAGTTTGATCATGTGGCTATTACTTTTGATAATAGTCATACAAGGCTTTTGAGCAAAGAACTTATTTATACGGCGGTAACCCGTGCTAAAAAACAGGTGACAATATATAGTACAAAACACGCTTTCGAAAAGGCCGTTCAAACACCGACTGAGCGCCATACGGGTCTGGCATTGCAGTTTTAGTTAGTATTTATCGCATGTATTATCAAAAAACACTCAAATACATATACTTATCAATAAGCAATAAAAAAGCACCCATTGGGCGCTTTTTTAATATGCTATCAAGTCAACCAAAAACTGATTAAATCTTGTCTTCTTTAATAGCGTAGATACCAGGCAGATGACGTAAGTAACCATGGAAGTCCATACCACAGCCATAAACATAGCGATCTGCAACATTAATACCAACAAAATCAACATCGAAACCTTTAACTTTACGATCATGCTCTTTATTAAGGAGAACACATGATTCAATCGATAAAGGTTTTTCCTTGCTCAATTCTTCAACCACTGCTTTTAAGGTGATGCCTTCATCAAAAATATCATCGATCAATAAGACATGCTCGCCTTCAATGTTAACATCAGGCTTAAATTTCCAATCAAGCTCATTGGTTCCTTCGTTATCACGATAGCGCGATGCATGGATATAATGCATACGATGATAAAAAGTAAGGTGAGTCAGTAATTGACCGGCTGGGATAAGCCCGCCATTCATAACGACCATAACAATCGGATTTAGACCAGCATAGTGCAGATTAAGCTGTGCGGCTAAACGCTCATAAGCGGCAGCAACTTCTATACTGCTGATTAGGCATTCTGAGTTACGTAATGTTTTTTCAATTTCTTGATTGCTGATTTGGGTCATCGGACGTGCCTTTGGTAAAAAGTGCCGCTTATTTTAGCAAATTTTCGTGAATATGCCCAATGCCAACTGGCTTTTGAGGCAAAATTAATCAAATATTGGCACTTATTCTGGCTTTTCTACGATAAAAGGGCGGTAATAGTTCGCCAAGCGATTCAATGAGCTGTCTGGCAAATCAGGTAACAACTTATTAAGTGCCATATTCATGCCTTTATCGATAGCTGCTTTGGCAACAGGTACAGATTTGCGTTTAATCATACCCAATTTTAAGGTTTCAGCAAAACGGCTAATAAAGTGAGTTAAAGTTTCTTCGTTCATGGTTTCAAGTGCGGTTTTAAATGTCTTGGTATCCACATGTTCAGGAGTAATGGCTGCAAAACCTTTTTGAATGATGGCAGTATGTTGTTCTGTGAGCTTAAAACCCACACGTTTTAGACCGTCATTATCGATAAAGGTTGCTCGATCTCTTAGAAAATGGAAGCTTGGCAATACTTCTTCGTTATTTTCTTTACCCAGCAAAATGTTAAGCAAGGTATCGGTCGCACGTTCAACAGTGACAACCACTTTACGCATGGACGCTTGGCGTTCAGGATTTGGGATAATGTCAACCAGACCAACCAATAAATTATCAATAAGATCACGCGCAGTCTGATGCGTTAAAGCATCGCGATATGGGTAGTATGGTACTTCCTCATTCGATGCAACGATTTGCTCAGCTTCAACGATTAATGCTTTTAATTTATCTGAAGGTACAAATCCAAAATAATGCGCCATTGTGCTTCCTTTATTTGTTGTTTTCGAGGTTTAACTAGCGTTACATTCTTCGTTAAATCGGTTAGTATTTAAATGGGTTGCCAACCAAAGATTCACCATATCATATACTGACTGATGACGTCTGCTAACTATAAAGTTCAGCCGTATTAATGGATGATGATATGACAAAATTTCTATCAACTGCTTAATTGCGTATGGTCAGGTGCTCTGAGTCACCCGCCGAAGACTAATTTAACATATTTTTTATATTCTAAATTAAAAAGCTTGAACTTATAAGGCTACCCATTACTTGTCTAAGGAGAGATAAGATGAATAGTGCAATCGTGCTATTGTTTGCTGTTGCCGCTATGCTTTGCGGTTATCTGTTTTACTCAAAATTTATCGCCACTAAAATTTTGGCATTGGATAATAGTATCCCCACGCCAGCACATACCATGAAGGATGGGGTAGATTATATTCCCACTAATAAATATGTGTTGTGGGGACACCATTTTACTTCAGTCGCAGGGGCAGCACCGATTATTGGTCCTGCCATTGCGGTTATTTGGGGCTGGGTACCTGCTATCATTTGGGTAGTATTAGGTACTATTTTTATGGCGGGTGTCCACGACATGTCTGCCATTTGGGCTAGTATGCGCAATCGAGGTCAATCGATTGGCTCGATTGCCGGTACGGTCATGGGTACACGTGTACGCAGCTTGATGATGATTGTCATCTTTTTATTATTACTCATGGTAAATGCGGTATTCGGCGTCGCTATTGCTAATATGATGATAAAAACCCCATCCGCTGTGCTGCCAGTTTGGGGCGCTTTGATAGTCGCGTTTATCATCGGTCAGTGCATTTATCGCTATAAGATGAATCTGGTTTGGGTATCAATCATTGGGGTTACGGCTTTATATGGGCTTATCTATCTCGGTCCTATGTTCCCCATTGTGTTACCTGAGACATTCTTAGGCTTACCTGACAATGCTGTTTGGATTATTATTTTGTTTGTCTATGCGGCAATCGCATCTTTGTTACCAGTCTGGATGCTGTTGCAGCCGCGCGATTACATCAATGGCTTGCAGTTATTTGTCGGTCTGATTTTATTATATGCCGCCATCTTTATTGCGACTCCTAATATTGTCGCGCCAGCGATCAACACAGCATTGCCAATCGGTACACCATCTATGCTGCCTTTATTGTTTGTGACCATTGCTTGTGGTGCAATCTCAGGCTTTCATGGTTTGGTAGCGACGGGTACGACGTCTAAGCAAATTGATAAAGAAGAAGATGTACGATTCGTTGGTTACTTCGGCGCCATGGGTGAGGGCATGCTAGCACTTGGTGCGATACTTGCGGCAACAGCAGGCTTTGCAACCCTTGGCGACTGGCAAGCCGTTTATCAAAAATTTGGCGACGGCTCTATTGGTGCCTTTATTGATGGCGGTGCAACCATACTGAATGCAGGCGTCGGCATTGATATGGTTTTATCGCAGACGATGCTAACAGTAATGGCAGCCTTGTTCGCTGGTACCACGATGGATACTGGGGTACGTTTGCAACGTTATATTTTCCAAGAGTTCGGTGAGATTTATAAACTGCCTGTACTGAATAAGAGTGTGGTGGCCACATTGCTTGCCGTTGGTAGCTGTCTATTATTAGCATTCGGTGCTGGTGGCATTGATGGTGCTGGTGGTATGATTATTTGGCCGTTATTTGGTACGACAAATCAGCTCATGGCTGCACTAACCTTGATGATTGTAACCGTTATCTTATTACGTAAAGGCAGACCAGTATGGTATACCTTAGGACCATTGTCGTTCTTACTGGTCATGACGGTTTTTGCATTATTGATTCAGCTAAAAACCTTTTTCAATGACGGTAATTGGCTGCTTATTATTATGGATATCATTATCTTGATAGCCACAATCTTAGTGACGTTTGAGAGTTTATCAGTACTCCGTAAAGAATGGTCGATACACAGAGGCAAAAGCAACCTCTAAGCCATGTTGAATGCCTAGTTAAATACTTACTGAATTACGATAAAAACGCTAGCAGCAATTGCTGGCGTTTTTTGTCTCATATAGGCATGATAGATAATAAGCATACTCAAAATAAGGGTCATTATGGAAAAGGCAGATATCACAAAATCTATAAAAAATATTGAGCCATGGTGGCAACGGTTTGCGGCTGGGTTAAACGAGTTTTATCATGCGCCGTATCGCCAGACGATGGCACGCGCCGCGCGTGATGAGGAAGATTTTTTTATGCTACTCATGTTTTCGGAAAGCTTAGGCATCGATAATCCTGCTAGCTTTTATACGCTAGAATTGCAGCCTTTGTTTTTAGAAAACTTCCATGAATGGCATACACGCATGGGCATGGATAGATGTCCCTTTGATCATGTTGGTTGTTGTTAGTTTCCTTTGAATTAATTAAAACGAGATAAAGTATGGCATTACATCCATTGCCTGCATTGCTAGAGCAATTAATGACACAGCCGATTATATTTATCGGTGGCAAAGGCGGAGTAGGTAAGACCACCACTGCCGCAGCGCTTGCCAGCTATTATGCCAATCAAGGCAAAAAGACACTGATTGTCTCGACCGATCCAGCACACAGCTTGGGCGATGTGTTAAACGTCGCGCTAAAAAATCAAAAAACAGTTGTAACCCCTTATTTGGACGCTATTGAACTAAACCCTGACATCATCGTTGATGAGCATTTTGCCCAAGTTGAACGCACCATTACTTCCTATGCAAACCCAGACATGATGCCAAAAATTCGCGAGCATCTACGGCTATCAAAATCAGCGCCTGGTGCACAAGAAGCCGCGATGCTCGAATCCATGTGTCACCATCTAGTCGAAGCAGCAGATGCCGGCTATGAGCACGTTATTTTTGATACCGCACCGACGGGACATACACTGCGTTTATTAGTGCTGCCTGAGATGATGGGGGCATGGACGGATGGATTGCTAGCGCAGCAGCGAAGGCAAGCAAAACTGCGCTCAGTGGCAAATCATTTGGGCAGTCATGAACAAGACAATAATAAAAACGACTTAGCTAATCCGTTTGCCGCAAAAAAAACCGACCGCTGGGAGCAAGCAGTATCCGTACTAGAAAAACGCAAACAGCTGTTTCGTCAGGCAGGGTTGCTGCTTCATGACCGTACACAAACCGCCATTGTATTAGTGATGACGGCTGACGTATTGCCACTGGCTGAAACAAAGCGAGCGATAGAGCAGTTAGAAGACAGTAAGCTTATGCCAGCCGCAATCGTTATCAATCAGTTGATAGCTATGACCCAGTCCGATACGTTTTGGCGTCGTCGTGCTGAGCGCCAACAGCAATTAATGCAAGATATTGAAAAGAATTTTTCCAAGTATCCGCTATACCCAATATATCTGCAGCAAACCGATGTGCGTGGTACCGACGCCTTAAGTGCATTAGTAAGCCCAGCATCATAAAGCCCGTCAGTAAGAGATATTATCTTTAACATGTTTATGCATTATGGCTGACCCTGATACGACGACAGCTTACTTGCCAGCGACCATGCCATATCTGCGCGTAATAACTGCGCCTGCTCAGACTTGCCACTACTGAGTGATGACCACTGCGGTTTGCCACGAGCTTTTTTTAGCTCACTTGGCAGTTTGTGCGTTGCCCATGGCGTTATAGCATTATTATTCCCAGCGTCAGTATCGCCAATTGACGCCTCACCCTTATATATCAGCTGCGTAGCATCTGTTGCTGCATGCCCACGGTGACGTAGCGCAGTGAGCAAATCTATCGCCCGAGTAGCTAGCAGGGTCAATGTTGCAGGGTCGATATATAACCGCTTAACCCCTGATATTTTATCGGCGATACTGCCAGTATTGGATAGCAATCCACCTGCGATGCCACCGATGGCAGCACCCAACCCCAAGGTTGTACCAAGAGCCGCCGCATCAATACCCAATCCTAGTAACGCGCCAGCCGCAGCGCCTGATGTGGTGCGAATACCATAACTTTTGAGAAGCTCGGGGTCGAACGGGTCTTGCTGATAGGCCTGTAGCTCAAGTGGCGTTGCCGCTACGTCATTGTCATAAAATTTATATAAACTAAGCAAATTATGCTGCATTGCGCGTTCACTCTGTCTAACCGCTTCTTGCATTTGCTGTAATACTGGCATGGGATCATCATCTTCGCCAATCTCTCGTACAAATGCTGCGACGTTTAACAAGAAATCTGCAATGATAATATTGGCTTCATCATATAACTGTGCCCAGTTTTCAGTGCGGAGCGCCATTAATTGCTCAAGCATTTCAGAATGGGTAAGCATAGTCGCAAGATTCTGCCATAAACGCATCTCATCGTTAAATTCAAATGCAACTGAATCAAAGCGCGTTGAGATATGTAAGTTACGTCTTGCCAGCATAGTCTGCCAGTCATCAATATTGGCATCCTGAGCATCAGTGAAATTAAATACCGGCATAACAGGAATCGCGGCCCAAGATAAAATAGCCAGCTCATCTCTATATTTACCGAGTACCGGCTCACGTGCATCGACAACATAGATGGCCATATCACTTGCCAGCAGCTGCCGAATCACTTTGGCTTCTTGGCTATAGTCCTCATTGCTACTTAGCGCATCACTACTTTGAGCAATATCAGCTGCCAAAAACTGTTGCAGGCGCTCAATACCATCACGGCGACTGGCGGTATTATCCTCAAGCCAATCCATCAGCCCTGATGCGTCCTCCAAACCTGGCGTGTCATATAGAGCCACCAACACTTCACCAGTTTGACTATCCGTCAGTTGGGCACGCTCTACATGACGGGTAGTTGCGGCTTCATTTTTTACTTCACCGAAATAAACGTCACGCAATAGAGTACGTAATATAGAAGTCTTACCCGTATTGGTATGACCAACGACCGCAAGCTTTAATGCCTCACCACTAGCGATGGTTTTTTTAGCTGTCCTGTGGCTAGTCTCTGGTTCACTTGATGACTGTGTGGCTAATCCAGACGATGATGCTTGAGGATTTACCTCATACGCTTTATCAGAAAAAAGCCCTGCAGGCTTATCGGTTTTTTGCAGACTGTTCTGCGCATTATTTCCCTGATTATTATTGTCATTATTCATAATAGAATCTTATATTGATTGGTAGTATCCAAAAACATCATAGCCATTTATTGTAGAACAAATTGATCTATATTTCGGTATGAGTTCAATAATCCATCGACTAAAAAAAGGTTTTCAGTTATTAATCAAACCAATTTTTCGAGCAGATAGGGCGGTTTGCCATTGCTGGTAACGAACATATTGTTTTTCTAAATTCGAGTCTGAACCAGCATTTGAAACATCATTGCCCGTATTATGGTGCTCTGTCAGACTCAGGCTATTGTCCTCTAACAGTTGTACAATCAGTCCATGTTTGGCGTGATTGGCGATCTGATCAAGTTTACGCAATGTACCACGGTCAGGCAGCGCTTTAAAATGAATACCAAGCAATACCTGTACCGGATTTGCATCTAGGTAAGCCTTTAGCCGTGCCATATCTTCACGGTCATCAAGAATACCAAAATTCTCAATATCAGTCGTATCAGTAATGCCTGTAACGAAACCCGACTGCCACCATTGGTTTTGCTCCGCTGGATACTCTAATAGCGCAACCAGTTTTTTGCCCGCACTGACTTGGGCTTTTGGGGCGATAGGCGCGGGGGCTTCTTTAAAGTCATCAGCATCCACCACATGACGCTGCCAAAAATTCAAAATCTTTTGATAATAGGGCAGCTTGATATCCAAACGCATCTTTTTACGACGGAACATCAAGGCACAAAATACCCATGCAATTGCGCGTGGGACAATCCCATACATCAGCAAACTACCAACCAACAAGCCTGCCCATTGCCGTGCGACAGACAAAGGCATAGCATCAGTCACTAATCGGCTCTGTACGATAGCCGTACTGTCCGGAACATCGAATCCAACCATACTTGGTAACCATCCAAGTACTTGCGTCAAAGTAATTAGCGCCTGATCTGACAGCAGCGTTGACTCCCAGCTAAAGCTGTATTGACGCACAATCAACAGAAAAATAATCGCAAGCAGCATACCAGTCAGTGTGGCAAGCCATAACTGATGACTAAATCTGCCCAAATACCAACGCATACCGCTGTGTTGCAGCTGCCGCTCATATAAATTCACCGCTGCCTGAGTTACATCATCTTTACCACGTATCAAATAACTGGGACTGACAAAGCTGGCAAACCAGTTTGAAGACTGCTTGCCTTGATTGATAAGCGTCATAGCTAGCCAGCCCAGAAGCATAAGACTATGAAAACCCAATAAGCATACCAAGACGTAAAAGAAGTTCACCACATTGGTCTGCAATAAGGTAAATAAGCCCAAAAATCCCGAGAGACAGCAAATCACGCTCATAACAACCATGATGCCTTTGATGCGACCATCAATCTTACCAAGCACGCCTGCCAGCGCGGCATTGCTGTCTATTCGTGACGCTCGTCGATGCAGTTTTTGCAGTGGCGAGCCTTCTTCATTTTGCAGCTTTTCAGTAATGAGTAGCGGGTCAGTGGCAAAGACATGCTGCTGCGTCTCAAGAGTACGTACCAGCTCAGTCAATTGGTCTTGGGGCGATAGCATGGTCTGATGTCCGTATAATCAATGGTGAAATGAAATATCAAAATGTGTTGAAAATTATAATCATAAAAGCGTATGTGTTGATGCAATTGTTACTTTATTTCTGAAGGTTATAGATGTCAATTTTAACGATATTTATATTGCTAACAAAAAAACCTGACCATATGGTCAATAATAACTGGCAGTTATTATAAATAAGCGGTATGCTAAAAACACATTAGAATCCTGATTTAAATGTTTTATCAAATATTCATCCCTATTCTAATGTCAAATTCAGATTATACACAGCGCTATCTGCCGCTATAAACAAAAGTGGCGCTATAGCTGACCAATAATAAAGATTGATGAATAAAAGGGCGATACGCCTTTTTAGCAATGATAGGTAGAGTATTTGGTTTTATAACAATCTTGAGTCCCATTCTAGGAGTTGTCGAAGAACAAGCCTAGAACATATCAACAACAGAACACGAAGGACGGCTATTTAATATGGATATTAAATCTACTTCTCAATCGGCAGTTGCTCGCCCAGAAGATGAAAACTTGGGTGTTGGCGCCAATATTGCTTATGGCTTTCAACACGTACTGACCATGTACGGTGGTATTATTGCGGTTCCATTAATTGTGGGACAGGCAGCTGGATTATTACCCGCTGAAATTGGCTTGTTAATTGCCGCCTCATTATTTATCGGTGGTCTTGCGACTTTATTGCAAACGATTGGTGTGCCATTCTTTGGCTGTCAGCTGCCACTCGTACAAGGTGTATCGTTTGCGAGTGTGGCAACCGTGGTTGCGATTGTGACAACGGGGGGTGGACTACCTTCTGTGTTTGGTGCTGTCATTGCCGCCTCTGCTTTGGGCTTTTTGATCACGCCTATTTTCTCCCAAATTATCAAATTCTTCCCGCCATTAGTGACTGGCACCGTCATTACTACTATTGGTTTGACCTTGATGCCAGTCGCTGCCCGCTGGGCAATGGGCGGCAACAGCAACTTACCTACCTTTGGTAGTATGACCAATATTGGTCTTGCTGGCTTCACGCTAGCGATGGTGTTATTACTAAGCAAGCTTGGTAATGCTGCGATCAGTCGCCTATCGATTCTATTAGCGATGGTCATTGGTACTTTTGCTGCTTGGGCATTAGGCTTGGTTGATTTCTCTGGTATTACGACAGGCTCTATTTTTGCTTTCCCATCACCGTTCCATTTTGGTATGCCGACCTTTGAGATTGCGGCAATTATCTCTATGTTTATCGTGGTATTGGTTATTTTGGTTGAAACGTCAGCAGATATTTTGGCGGTTGGCGATATCATTGAGACAGATATCGATTCAAAACGTTTGGGTAATGGACTACGAGCTGATATGGCAGCCAGTATGATTGCCCCTATATTTGGCTCATTTACTCAAAGTGCTTTTGCACAAAACGTAGGCTTAGTTGCCGTAACGGGTGTTAAAAGCCGTTTTGTAGTCGCTTATGCCGGTATTATTTTGGTTATTTTGGGCTTGATGCCGATTATGGGTCGTGTTATCGCTACCGTTCCTACCGCCGTACTTGGCGGCGCCGGTATCGTATTGTTTGGTACGGTTGCAGCCAGTGGTATTCGCACGCTTGCGCAAGTCAGCTACACCAATAATATGAATCTAATCATCGTTGCGACCTCCATCGGTTTTGGTATGCTACCGATTGCCGCGCCAGCGTTTTATGATCAATTTCCAGACTGGTTTGCAACGATTTTCCATTCAGGTATCAGTTCTGCTGCCATCATGGCCATTGCCCTAAACTTGTTGTTTAACCACTTAAAGATAGGAAATTCAGACCAACAGTCCGTATTTGTTGCTGGTACAGAAGACCGCTCGGTACGTCCTGTAGTGATGATTGATCTATATGAAGGTGATTATTTTACTGAAGGCAAATTGTTTGATTGCGACGGTAAAGAGATACCTATATCAAAAGAACCAGCGCATCATTAGAAGCTAAAATCAGAGGCTAGAAAAAGCCAGACAATTAAAGCAAACGTATAAAAAGCTGCCTGTTATGGCAGCTTTTTTTTGTATAACCTATTTTATCAAAATAATAAGGCTGCAAAAATTTATCACATAATCAGCGTTCAAGATACGTGACACACTCCCCCTATGGTAAATAGGTTTACATTGAATCAATATAGTAGAAGTAGTTTTAATATTGCGTTATAACCCCTATAAATACTCACAAGGATGAACGCCTTATGAATACTAAAAATTATTTTATCATCGGTGGTACAGGCGGTATCGGTAAAGCCATGGTTGAACAATTGGTACACACTGCCGCCAATGAACACGCCAGCACCCTTACGAATAACGATATGTACACCAATACTGACATCCGTGTCTTTGCCACATACCATAAAAGCGTGCCTGATTTTGAAGCAGAAAATCTGTATTGGATAGCGATGGATATCTGTGACGAGCAAAGTATCAAACAAGCAGCTGATGCGATTAAGCAGCAAACCACACATATAGATTGGGTGATTAACTGTGCTGGATTGCTGCATACCAAGACGCGTCAGCCAGAAAAATCACTACAACAGATTGAAAGTGAGTTTTTTTTACAGAATATGCAGGTTAATGCTTTGGCAAGCTTGCTCATTGCCAAGCACATCAAGCCGCTATTGGCGAAAGCTGAACGAAGCGCAGATAAGCCGGCGATTTTTGCGACGATATCGGCAAGGGTAGGTAGTATCAGTGACAATCAACTCGGCGGTTGGTACAGCTACCGCATGAGTAAGGCGGCGCTTAATATGGGTATGAAAAACCTGAGTATTGAATGGAGTCGCTCTCTTAAAAACGTCTGCGTGGTAGTGATGCAGCCCGGCACTGTTAACACCCAGCTATCAGCTCCGTTTCAGGGCAACGTAGCTGACGGGCAGTTATTTTCGCCAGCCTATAGTGCTGAATGCTTGCTTGAGGTACTCAGTACGATGGGTGCTGCCCAATCAGGGAGTTTTGTGGATTGGGCAGGGGAATCTATACCGTGGTAGGTTTTAGAATGAGCCTTATTTCATTAGAAATTTACGAGTTAAGGCGATCAATAGGCGACAAATAAATCCATAAATTCGTTTACTGGTGTCTGCTCTAACCGCTGTTGGTCGCTACACAATGCAAAAATCTCTGTACAGCGACTGTCGATAAACCGTGTCGCAAGACTGGCACGGAACTTTGCCTCCAATATCGGCAAACCTTCAGTACGGCGGCGTTTATGACCGATAGGGTATTCAATCGCCACCTTATCGGTACTACTGCCATCTTTAAAGAATACCTGTATCGCATTGGCAATCGAGCGCTTGCTTGGATCATGATAGTCTTTTGAATAACCGGCATCTTCTTCAACGACCATCTTATGACGCAACCCGTCAATCAAAATATGATGCTCGGCATGATAATCATCTTCATAGTTTTCAGCCATCAAATCACCAGTGAGTAAAGCCACGGCGACCATATACTGCAAGCAATGATCGCGATCGGCAGGATTGGCCAGCGTCCCTTCCTTTGAGATGATCCGAATAGCAGACTCATGAGTCGTTAGGATGATTTTTTCAATCTCTTCCATGCGGTCATCAATACGTGGATGCAAGATAACGGCCGCCTCACAAGCAGTTTGCGCATGGAACTCGGCAGGGAAGCTTATCTTAAATAAGACATTCTCCATCACATAGCTGCCAAACTCGCGCTGGAAGGTAAAGCACCGCTCGTTTTCAGGCTTAAGCGCCAAATCTTTATTGGTATGGCTAAAGAGTACATCATAAAAACCCCATTGCGGCGCTGTCAATGCAGATGGAATGCCCATTTCACCGCGGCGCGTGATATCGACCAAACGTACGGCGCGACTGGTGGCATCCCCTGCAGCCCATGATTTGCGACTACCAGCATTGGGTGCATGACGATAGGTACGTAGCGCTTGACCATCGACGATAGCTTGAGAGATGGCAGCCATGATACGCTCATGTGGCAGTTTATAAAGTTTGGCAACGACAGCGGTCGATGCCAACTTCACTAAAAATACATGATCAAGACCCACACGATTAAAGGAGTTGTCTAATGCCAACACCCCTTGAATCTCGTGCGCCATAATCATGGCTTCTAGCACTTCTTTCATAATAAGAGGTGCATGCCCCTGACTGACGTTTTGCTGGCTGATATAATCTGCTACTGCCAAAATCGCCCCTAAATTGTCAGAGGGGTGACCCCATTCGGCAGCGAGCCATGTATCATTATAATCAAGCCAGCGCACGATACAGCCAATGTCAAAGGCAGCTTTAATAGGGTCTAGTCGATAGGAGGTGCCGGGGACACGCGCGCCATTAGGAGTAATTTGATCGGCGCAATCAGGACCTAAATGCTTGGTACATTCAGGGAAACGTAATGCCAGTAGTCCGCAGCCAAGCGTATCCATCAGGCAGTAGCGAGCAGTATTCCAAGCATCAGCGCTATTGGGTGAGTCTTTATCTATAGAGTAGTTGAGTACATAATCGGCGATTTTTTCAATCTCGCTATCATACGCCGGTCGTACATTGCTTTCCACAGTGGACATAATCGTTACCTCTTCCTTGAGTCAGATATATAAGTGACTTATCAATCCTATTACGAATCAATAAACCTGCTATCAAAAATAGCATACTCACAATCGAACCACAGTGAAGTAGTGTAAGACTTGCCTCGAGTGGAAAAATCTTTAGACCATCAAATACAGTAAACCAATAATAAATAACACTGCTAATATCAATAGCAAAAAGCTAAGAATACTGCTTGTTGTACCTGAGCTTTCTCTTTTTACTTTGACCTTTTTAATAATAGGTAGCACCATGATGACATGTTCAATACCGTCTTCAAGATAATGCTCGCCTTCAGGGATAAACCCAAGAGATTGGTAAAAGTTTAATAGATAAGTCTGGGCTGAGATGATGATAGGTTTTTTACCGTATTTTTTACGGCAATATTTGATAGCCTCTAGCATCATTTGACGGGCGACACCATCACCGCGATGTGCCGCCAACACCAGCACTCTACCAATCGATGGGATAGGACCTGATGGGGTGACGGCAGATTTTTTGCTGTTAAAAACAGGCGGAATAATGCGGCAATAGCCAATCAGCTGCTCGTTTTGGTGCGCGACCAGATGTAAGCAATCAAAATCGACCTCATCCATGTCTTGATAAGGGCAATTTTGCTCAACCACAAACACTTGCGAGCGCGCTTTTAAAATATGATACAGATCAACGGAGGTTAATTCATCAAAGGTTTTTATCGAAATTTCACAAGTCATAGTTCAGATACTTCTAACGAGTTGGTTGATTCATTTAAAGGCGTTTGCGGCTGTATTTTATCAGTTACGTATAATACTACATCTTTTATCACCAGTTTTTTAATGGCTGAAATTAGAATATCCATTGTTTCATAGTCGATTTCGTCATTTTTAATAGGTAGTTGAATATATTTATCTTTTACAACATTCCATCCACCTAATTTGTTTTTATAAGAATATATAGACAAATCTGTGACTTTATTAATACACGGAACAGTAAATAAATACTGATTCGGCAGTAGTTCAACATCACTAAAAGTCCAGCGAATGGCATAAGCATCTGATAAAACTGTAAATTTATTTGATTGAAAGTAAGCTCGATAAATATCGCTATTAGAAGGAATAGAGATTACGTTTTTTAAGATAGTCGCGCCATCTTTAGGTACAAAATAGTTCAATCCTTGATTTTTAAAGCTAGAGGTCAGACAAGGAAGTGTATATTCGCCAATCATCTGTTTTGGTAGTTCATCTGCTTTAAAAGGTAACTTTTTTGTCTTTAATTTTTCAAATAGAGCACCGAGTTTAAACTCGCCCCACTCAAAATCATCATATTCAGCTATAGCTTTTTGCTCGTATTCTGTAAGTTCATAATCTTTCAAGCCGGTAGCCAATAAGTAAACCTCTAGTTTTGCCATACGTTCAGCTTCAAGTTCAGCGATAAAGCTTTCAATAAAATAAAAATCTATTTTTTTGTTTTGAGTTAATGGCAGCTTAAATAAGACATTCTTTGCTGTACTCCAATGCCTTGAATACCCATTATTTGGGATGCATTTTTTCCAAGATGAAACAATGAACAGCAACATATTAATTGACAAATTTTCATTTATTGTCAAGACTTTAACATTATCCATAACACAAAAACTTTCAGTTGCTATATTAAAACTTCTGGTGTGGTCACCGAATACTATATATACAGGATTGTCTTCACTTATAATAAATTCAGCTTCTTTATTTGTAAAACCTAAAATACCATTATTACTAGAATCGGATGAATAGACAGGTATTTTACCATCACTGTCTAAAGAAAATTTAGTAAGTTTATTCTTTACTGGACATACTTTGAATAAATTATCAAAACCAAACTCGCCCCACTCAACATTATCTAATTGCGCGTTAAGTGAGGTCTCTACTTTCCCAGTCCGTCATCCTCAGTATTTTGTTGCTTAAGAATATTACTAACTTCCCACGCTAGATACTCACTGACGGTATTTTTAAAGTCTTGTAGAGTAGGCTTAGTATCGATAGGTGCAGACTGATTCCAATCTGCACCATTAGTCGGGTCAATTGTGCCTTCATAATATTCTTGTTCAGTGAATATATTAAGCTTACTCTTACCAAAACGCACTAAATTGACCAATTCTTCATAACGCTCTTTGGCTTGATTGGTATCTTTTAAATTATTGCTCGCCTTTTTACGATTGGTGCGCGTGTAGCCGTCGTTTGAGAAATCAATAAACTTGACTGGCTCATCTTTATGGTGCTTTTCATTGACCTTGAACACATATACATTGGTTTGTACGCTGGCTTTACCGATAAAGATATCTATAGGCATTTTAATACTGGCTATTAGCGTATGTTTAGTTAGTATTTTTTTGGTATAAGTTATAGCTTTACCTGAGCCTGCGGAGTTTTGAATAATAATAGCCGCGTAGCCTTTGTTCATCATGCTAAGGGCACGCTCTACAAAATTCATGCCGTTACCATTCGCCGAATAGGGCGGGTTAAGTACGAACGCATCGGCAGGGAATTTATCCTCAGTTTTGCCAAAGCCATAATTACCATCAAAATCAGCTAATGAATCCATGTTTAAGATATTGGAGCTACCGTCACCCATTAGAATCATATTAAGAATAGCGAGCATGTACACGCTTGATAGTAATTCTAATCCTAGCAGTTGCTCTGCTTTAATTATGATTTCTTTTTGTGCTAGCTCATCAGGTGAAGTAATAGTGCGCTTAGCGTCGTCTAGCATCTCGTTCATGGCAGCAACTAGTAGACCTGCTGAACCCGTAGCAAAATCCCATACATAAGAGTCTTTATTGACGCGAGCTAGCTTGACCAATAGATTTGCTACATAAGACGGTGTAAGTACCACATCATTGAGCTTATCTTGTGAAAAACCAAGCCAACCATACATCTCATTAAATAGCTTACCTGTAAAGTCAGTAGTTAAACCTATCTTATAATAGATGCCCAAATCATCAACAATTTTGGTAAAGACACGTTTGAGCTGACTTTCGCCATTGACCACTTTATTAATATTTTCAGTGAGCAGGGTGCTAGATAATGTATTTATGATTAGATCTTTCTTATCTTGAGGAAGACCTTTTTTCTCTAAGAAAGCTTTTATTCTGCCAACGATAATATCGCCATCTCTTCCACCTTTATAACTTTGTGACTTTAGTTCTGATTTTTCAAGGGAAGGTACTTCGTTTGGGATACCAATGGTAGCAATGATAGAGGCGGCGACCAGATAAACTCGATCATTTTCACCGAGACCTTTTTCATTTTTATAAATATCATTATTAAGTCGGACTAAACTCGTATCAATCTCTTTTTCTCTTTGCGCTTTTAACTTATCAATTTCTGCTTGCGATAGGGTCAGTGTTTTTACTTTTTCTATGAAGCTTTCAAAGTTTTGAGGTGCTAAAAATGATAAATCTGAAAACTCGCCGACCTTTTGCCCTGCGCCGAGATTGCTTTTTGAGACATAGTAGACCCCAATTTCATGCTGTATCTCTCCAGCTTCATCTTTATAGCCTGTCATACCAATAGCGATAATATCAGTGTAACTGGTATGATGTAATAAGGCGTTAGCATAATGTACTGCGCCATTCACTGCGAATGAATTAATATTCTTAAAATTTGGCTGATTTTTAGCAGTTTGATTTTCAACTTGACCGTCGGTGTTGAGTTTTACTAACTTTCCCTTGTAACCTTTATACTCGATAAGTATTGGGAAATAATTCAAATTTTTATCTTGTAATAATAACTTGGCATCAGGACGATTTGCACCTGTTCCACCATTTTTAGTAAAGTAATCAGACAAAGCTTTTTCTATCTCGGTATTTAAAAACTCTTGTTCTAATTTATAGTCCAATTTATAGGTCTTAAGCCAACCATTCGCTAAATCCGCAATATTGGGTTCTATTGATTGTGCCATTCTTCTGTATTCCTTAATATAGATATAATTTTCTGATACTCTAAAGACGGTATATAAAATCGCTCTATGATACTACTATTTAATTACTTATCAACTGTTGATAGTCTGACTGATTTTATCTAAGTTCAGACTATCTGACATGGCACTGAATATTTCAAAATACTTGCCGCCTTTATGGTAAAGCTCTTCATGAGTGCCGGTCTCGACCACGCGACCATCTTCTATCACGACCAAGTCATCAGCATCGATGATTTGGGCAATATTGTGTGAGACCATAATCACGGTGCGATCTTTTTTGATGAGATCTAGGCTTTTCTTCACTTGTTGGCTGGCAATAGCGTCTAGGCTGGCCGTTGGTTCATCCAAAAACACAATAGGCGGATCCTTTAAGAACATCCTTGCCAGCGCAATACGTTGCTGCTGTCCACCTGATAGGGATTTTGCGGTACTCTCATAGCCTTTGGATAACGACATGATTTGCTCATGAATAGAGGCTTTTTTTGCTGCAATCACAATATCATCGTCACTAGCACTCATATCACCATAACGGATATTTTCGC
>Ga0114916_1000127_pt1 | contig 58995 bp, 55 predicted proteins | sample MalvirAntarct_66_FD_83501 | JGI IMG/M metagenome (GOLD analysis project Ga0114916, IMG submission 83501) | Marine viral communities from the Global Malaspina Expedition - Malaspina viral metaG Antarct_66 | ecosystem: Environmental > Aquatic > Marine > Oceanic | place: West Anvers Island... | reverse complement strand
TATGCAAATGTATATAAAATACTAATAGGGATTAATGAACAAAGAAGAAATTGACTTACATGCATCACTAAAAAAATACTTTGGATTTTCTAAATTCAAAGGTCTTCAGGAGAGTGTTATTAAAAGTTTAGTTGCTGGCGATAACACTTTTGTCATCATGCCAACCGGTGGTGGTAAATCATTATGTTATCAGCTGCCCGCTCTTATTCAAGACGGGACAGCAATTATTGTTTCTCCGCTCATCGCGTTGATGAAAAACCAAGTAGATGCCATTAGAGCAGTGTCCCAACATGATGGTGTGGCACACGTACTGAATTCATCCTTAAATAAAACTGAGATTAAACAGGTTAAGGAGGATATAAAAAACGGCGTTACCAAACTGCTGTACGTGGCTCCTGAGTCTTTGACCAAGGAGGAAAACGTGCAGTTTTTAAGATCAGTTACGGTCTCATTTATGGCGGTTGATGAAGCGCATTGTATTAGTGAATGGGGGCACGATTTTAGACCCGAATACCGAAACCTTAGGCATATTATAAAACGCATTGGCGATAATATTCCCATTATTGGGTTGACAGCTACTGCGACGCCTAAAGTACAGGAGGATATTCTTAAAAGTTTAGACATTACAGATGCCAATACCTTCAAGGCATCATTTAATAGACCGAACCTTTATTATGAGGTACGCCCAAAAACCAAAAATGTCGATTCAGACATTATCCGGTTTGTCAAACAAAATGAAGGCAAGTCCGGAATTATCTATTGCTTAAGTCGTAAGCGGGTAGAAGAACTCGCGCAGGTACTCCAAGTTAATGGTATAAAAGCGGTGCCTTATCACGCTGGGTTGGATGCTAAAACCAGGGTGAGACATCAGGATATGTTTTTGATGGAAGATGTCGATGTGGTAGTAGCGACCATTGCCTTCGGGATGGGAATCGATAAACCGGATGTGCGCTTTGTAATCCATCATGACATTCCAAAAAGTATCGAAAGTTATTATCAAGAAACCGGTAGGGCAGGACGTGATGGTGGCGAAGGCCATTGTTTGGCATTTTATGCCTATAAAGATATCGAAAAATTAGAAAAATTTATGTCCGGTAAGCCAGTCGCTGAACAGGAAATTGGTCACGCGTTATTACAGGAAGTGGTTGCCTTTTCTGAAAGTTCACTGTCCAGACGTAAATTCATTCTCCATTATTTTGGTGAAGAATTTGACACGGAAACTGGTGATGGTGGCGATATGGATGACAACGTACGCTATCCTAAAAAGCAACACGAAGCGCAGGACGATGTGGTGGTGCTTTTAGAAACGGTATCGCACACCAACGATAAATATAAGTCGAAGGATTTGGTACATGTCATTACCGGAAAATCGAACGCCTTGATTGCCTCCCACAGAACAGATGCCCTACCATTTTTTGGGGTGGGCAAGGATAAGGATAAACGCTATTGGATGGCTTTAATCCGTCAGGTCCTAGTGGCCGGATTGCTCAAAAAGGACATTGAAACCTACGGGGTGCTCCGCTTGACCGAAGCGGGCAGAAATTACCTAAAGCAACCGGAATCATTTATGATGTCTGAAGACCACGTGTTTGATATTGCCACGGATGAAAGCATTATTACGGCCGCTAAAGGTGAAGGAGGGGTAGCAGACGAACGATTGATGACCATGCTCAAAGATCTCAGAAAGCGCAATGCCAAAAAACTGGGAGTACCGCCGTTTGTCATTTTCCAAGATCCTTCTTTAGAGGATATGGCACTCAAATACCCTGTAACTTTAGAGGAATTGAGTAACGTACACGGGGTAGGAGATGGAAAAGCTAAAAAATATGGTCCTGATTTTGTCAATATGATTGCCCAATATGTAGAGGATAATGACATTATCCGACCTGATGATCTAGTGGTGAAAAGTACAGGAAGCAATTCGGCTTTAAAACTTTATATCATCCAGAATGTCGATCGGAAATTACCTTTAGATGATATTGCTTCGGCTAAAGGGATGTCTATGCAAGAATTTATTAAAGAGATGGAGGCCATTGTGTTTTCCGGAACTAAATTGAATATTAATTATTGGATTGACGATATTCTGGATGACGATCAGCAAGAGGAAATCCACGATTACTTTATGGAGTCCAATACCGATAAGATTGATGTGGCAATAGATGAATTTGATGGCGATTATGACGATGAAGAATTACGTCTCTACCGCATCAAATTTATTAGTGAAGTTGCCAATTAATAAGTTTTTCTATAACATTTAAAATCCTTCCGATAGCTTTGCTGAGGAAGGTTTTTTTTTACACCTTGATGTTGAGATTGGTCTATTTACATTCCTATCACCAAATTTCCTGTGCTTCACAAACGACTCTTTTATTCGATAGGCGCTTCGGTCAGGCCTTCTGTAGATAATCCTTCATCATAGCCACCTTCAATAAGTGAAAATAGGATGTGATTTTTTTTAGCGACCAGCTCAATGCTTTCGATGCGCTCTTTAGATATTTTAGGGAGATCCTCTTTATCAATCTCAAAATCAATTCGGGTCAGACTTCGGTCAGAACCTATGGTCGACTCTGATTCCAACTCTTCCATATCTGAATGAAGATCTAAGCTAAAATCAGTTCCTCTTATGATCAGCTTAGCGCCTTTAAACGTTTTAAGTTGCATGGTGCCCACCGTAATCGTTTTAAAATAATGGTAGCCCGCCAATTCGCTTAATCCTGCATAGAGTACATTGGTTTCTGCAATCGCAAATGGCACCCCTTCTACATCCTTGATGATAGCGTCGGTATAGGTGGCTGCCACCACATTTTCAGTGCTTTTAGTGTTAGTTAAGGCTGAACGTAATTTTTTGAAAGTGAATTTCATGTCTTGGCTTCAATTTTTGTAAAACTAACCTTATAAAATTGAAAATCCAAAGCGGTAGAATATCAGATTTCAAAAAAGGATTTCCAATCTTAACATTAAGGTGATGTTCACACGATTTAAAGATCAAAATCCACGAATTCCTGGGGATCAATCCACTCTTACCTCTTCACAATTATTTATCTTTGTGAAAAACCGAACTTTATGATTTTTATAGAAAATGATGGCCATACCAATCCAAAGCTCAATCTTGCTTTAGAAGAATACATCCTGCGGCATTTTACTGCAGATGAGGATTATTTGTTATTTTACATCAATGAACCTTCTATCATCATTGGTCGCAACCAAAACACTTTGGAAGAGATCAATCAAACTTATATAGAGGATCATCATATTCATGTAGTCAGGCGTATTTCGGGCGGTGGCGCTGTATATCATGATTTCGGAAATTTGAATTTCAGTTTTATCACCAACCACGATGGTAAAAGTTTGAGCAACTTTAAAAAGTTTACCGCGCCGGTTATTAAGGTCTTGAAAAGTTTGGGTTTGAATGCCGAATTGAAGGGGCGTAACGACATTGAGGTGGACGACAAGAAAATTTCCGGTACGGCTCAATTTTCTACGGGCAAACGCATGGTCAGCCATGGTACGTTATTATTGGACACTGATTTGAGTGAAGTTGCCAAAGCGTTAACTGTAAAAATGAGCAAGATTCAATCCAAAGGTCATAAGTCGGTGAGAAGTCGGGTGGCAAACATTTCAGAGTTTTTGGTAGCACCCTTAACAATTCAGGAGTTTAGACAATTGGTTTTGGAGGGGTTGTATGAAGAGCGTGAACCTTTTAAAACCTATCAATTGACTTTGGAAGAGTGGAGCGCAGTACACGCTTTAAAATCTGAAAAATACGATACTTGGGAATGGAATTACGGGCGTTCTCCAAAATTCAATGTCCAAAGGAGCAAGCGGTTTCCCATTGGAGAAATTGATCTCAGGATTTTTGTGGAAAAAGGCCACATCATGGAATTCAAGATTTTTGGCGACTTTTTTGGCAAGGAACCAGTGGTGCATTTGGAACAATTACTGACAGGGGTGCGTTACGATCATGCAGAGATTTCTAATGTTTTGGAAGATGTCAACTTAAATGAATTCTTTGGGGCACTTGAAAAAGAAGCCTTTATTGAGTTGATTTATGGAGAAGATGACTAATTATTTTAGATAGATTGATCTCAACTTAAACCATAAAAAAGGCCGTAAAATCAATTACGGCCTTTAGTTTTTTAAAAATGTAGAGATTACTCAACAATAAATTTACCTTGCATTAAAGCGTAATGTCCAGGGAAGGTACACATAAAGATGTATGTTCCAGGAGCAGGAGCTTCAAACTCGATAGTTTCGCTTTCGCCACCACCTAGCATTTTTGTATGCACGATAAATTTATCAGTCATGTCAGCAGGAATATAGTCATTATCTGCAGCAGTTGCAGCAGCCTGACCTACAGTTGCCATATCAGCATCTTTGGTAAGTAAAGCCCAGTTATGACCCATAACCGCTTTATCCATTTTACCAACATGCTTCAAGGTTAATTTTACGGTTTGACCAGCTTTCACACGAATTTCAGTTTTGTTGAATTTCATTTGGTCATTCCCTTCAATTGTTACCTCAGCAATTTTGGAGTCGGTAACTTCTACAGGAGCAGCTTTTTCTTCCACTCGCGTATCTGCGTTCATGTCTGTTTTGTTTTCCTTTTTGCCATCACCACAACTAAAGGTCACAACAGCCAAGAGTACTACGAATAAATTTTTCATTGTTTTCAAATTTTAGATTACTACTAAATGAAATACAAAATTAAGGGCAATTTTCAGCATTGCAAAATCATTCGCATCATTTCTTTTAAACCTTTACGACTTAATTGTCCGAAATGGCTTTTTAAGTGCAAAATGAGCACTCTCACCATGGAAATGAAGATTGTTAAATCATTTTTGCCAATCAATTTGTATCTTTGCATCTTCAAACAAAAAATAAATACCATGCAAGACGGCTTATATGCGAAATTCATCACCAATAAAGGTGAGATTTTAGTGAATTTAGAATACAAAAGAACACCGGGAACAGTTGGGAATTTTGTGGCTTTGGCAGAAGGAGATTTAGAAAATTCTGCAAAGGCACAAGGCAAACCTTATTATAATGGTTTGAAATTTCATCGTGTAATTCCTGATTTTATGATTCAAGGAGGATGTCCTCAAGGAACAGGAACTGGAGATCCAGGTTATAAATTTGAAGATGAGTTTCATCAGGATTTGAGACATGATGCACCAGGCGTGTTGTCTATGGCAAATGCGGGCCCAGGTTCTAACGGAAGTCAATTCTTTATTACTCATATTGCGACCCCGTGGTTAGATGACAAGCATACCGTGTTTGGGAATGTAATTGAAGGACAAGATGTTGTTGATACCATTGCTCAAGGGGATGTTATTGAAACTTTAGAAATTGTAAGACAAGGTGAAGACGCTAAAGCTTTTAATGCTGTTGAAGCGTTTAGAACTTTTGAAGGCTCAAGAGAGCAACTTATTGCTGAAGCAAGCAAAGCTAATGAGGCCGAACTTGATAAATTGGCCGCTGGTTTTGAGCGCACCAATAGTGGATTGCGTTATCAAATTTTACAAAAAGGATCTGGTAAAGCCGCTGAGAAAGGCAAAACAGTTTCTGTACATTATAAAGGTCAATTGGCTGACGGTACCGTATTCGATTCGTCCTACAAGCGCAAGCAACCCCTAGATTTTCAAGTGGGTGTGGGTCAGGTTATCGCTGGTTGGGATGAAGGCATCTGTTTGTTAAACGTTGGCGATAAGGCCCGTTTGGTAATTCCATCTGATTTAGGCTACGGCGCTCAGGGCGCAGGTGGTGTCATTCCTCCAAATGCTATCTTAGTATTTGACGTGGAATTGATGGATGTGAAATAATCAGTTTATCATATATATTGTAAAAACGCAACTTTTAGGGTTGCGTTTTTTGTTTAATTTTTTGAATAAAGAAAATAGAAAATAGAACAGAGAGAATAGAGAATAGAGGATAGAGGCGTAGTTCAGATCAGAATCTATTTATCAAAATTCATTTTACATAATTATTACAAATTGAACTTTTCAGTCTTCAGTTTTCAGTCCTCAGTTTTCAGTCTTCAGTCCTCAGTCGTTAGTTCTCAATTTTAACTCCCAACTCCCAACTTCTCACTCCCAACTCCTCACCCCTCACTATACACTTGGCCGCGGTGTGGTTTTAAAGCGTCGCGCAAGGGTTTCATCTGATCTTCCGGCACTACCAAATAGGCAATGGCATGATCATCCGTTAACGCTTCAAAGCCGGTAATGAGGTTGGTGTATTTTTCGATGGCCATAAATTCCTTTAAATGGGTAGCGTGATGTTCGGCTATTTTTATGCCGTCAGGACCTTTAAAATCCCATATTAATTTAAGTTTTCGCATCAGCAACAGAAGTTCCGGTTTCCACAAAGGTCTTAAAATCTTTCATGTATTGCAATGTCTGGTCTTTAAATGTTTTGGGCATGACACCAATCATAAGCCGCATCGTGAAATTTAAAGGTAGAAGCTCATTGATGCAGGTCCACTGTGTGTCATCTTCTGGCGTAGAGCTGAAATAATTTTCCTGAATGGTAGCCATCCCATCGGTAGTATAGGTGGCATGCCACTCGTAAGGCAATTTTTTATGGGTAATGGTTTTAACAAGTTCCATACGTCGGTTGCCTACATTGAAGTGCAACTTCATTTTTGAGCCCAGCTCTCCCGGAGTACCAGAGAGGTGTTCCGCATAGCGCAAGCCTCGTTGCCAATCCTTTTTATGTGCTGAATTGGCAAATTTTTCAATACAAAGGCTCAAAGGCGCTTTTATAAGGATGTTGAGTGTATAGGTCATAATTGCTCTCGCGTATTCATTGTGTAAATATACAGTGGTTGGGCACATGCCGATAATCTGAAAGATTAACTGTTAAAAACGACTGCCCATTAGCTCAAGAAAGCAATATTAAGTGCAGTAATAATCCTTGTTTTTAAAATAGCCAATGGATTATTCTGTGGGAAACCGGCCTCTAAAATACTAAATTGAGTTATAAACCGTTAAGCCAAGGTAACTTGTTTTCTATGCTATTTATATTATTTTTGCAGCCATTGACGGTCGTGTATCCAGTGTATAGGAGCACCAGTTTATCACATAAATATAAGTTGTATCATAGCTTCATCTAACGCTATTTAAAGAGTACATGAAAAAATATTTCAGTTTAATTTTACTATGGATTACCCTTTTTGTACAGGCACAAGGGTCTCCATCCGAGGTGTTGTTAACCGTCGATGGCGACCCTGTTTCTGCTAGTGAATTCATGAGGGTATATAACAAGAATTTAGACTTGGTAAAGGATGATACCCAGAAAGATATCGATGCTTATCTCAAACTTTTCATTAATTATCAATTAAAGCTTAAAGAAGCCAAACGCTTGGGTTATGATCAGGACGAACGCTACCTGAAAGAGTTTGAAACTTATAAGGCTCAATTGATAAAAAATTATATATCGGATTCCAAAGTGACGGACGTTTTAATAAAAGAGGCGTATGAGCGCATGCAGACAGATATTAAGGCATCGCACATTTTGATTCGATTGGATGAAAATGTAACGGACACCCTGAACGTCTATCAAGATGTAATGGCTTTGAGAAATCGGGTTCAGAAGGAAGGCTTCGACAAGGTGAGCGCTGAGGTTCACGATGGTCAAAATGTATTTGCGGAAGCATTGGGCTATTTTTCGGCCTTCAAAATGGTATATGAATTTGAAACTGCAGCTTATGCCACCAAAATAGGTGCCATTTCGATGCCTTTCCGCAGCCAGTTTGGATATCATATTGTGCAGGTTGAGGATAGGAGACCCTCTTTAGGTGAAGTGACCGTAGCCCACATCATGATTAGCAGTACAGAAAATGACTCTAGAGGTGAAGCTGAAACCCGCATTCAGGAAATATATAGAAAAATTACACAGGGCGAGCCTTTTTCAGCCTTAGCCAAACAATTTTCAGATGATAAAAGTACGTCGGACCTTGGTGGTGAGTTGTCACCCTTTACTGGCGGAAAGCTGGGTTCTCCTGAATTTGAGTCGGTCGCCTTTAGCCTAACGACCATTGGCGAGGTGTCCCAGCCTTTTAAAACCAACTACGGATGGCACATTATAAAGTTATTGGATAAGAACGACCTGCCAACGTTTGAGGAAGTAAAACCGGAGATTGTAAATAAAATTAAACGCGACTCACGTTCTAAGATCATCAATTCCTCTTTAGCCAATGATTTGCGAGCGAAGTACAGCATCACGGTCAATCCGAAAGCAAAAGCTTATTTTGAATCCATCCTAAATGCTGATTTTTTCTCACGCTCCTGGGAATTGCCTAAGTATTTCGAAAAACATAAAACGCTGTTGACCATAGAGCAAGACACCCTGACTTATGAGGCATTTGGAAACAGGTTACTACGCCTCCAACAGGTGTATGCAGGGAAAACAATGCCATTTGAAACAGTCATTGAAAAAGAGTATTTGGGCTTTGAAGAGGATGCTATTTTGCAATACCATGAAGCCCATCTAGAATTTGAAAATGAAGAATTTGGTCACATTTTAAAAGAATATAGAGACGGCTTACTGCTTTTTGACCTGATGGAAAAAGAAGTGTGGAATGCCGCCGCCAAAGACACTGCTGGACTGCGGAATTATTATAACGCTCATAAGGACGCTTATTTTTGGGAAGAAAGCGTACAGGCTGAAATTGCTACAGCAGCCAAGGAAAAAGACATAAAGACGGTTCAAAACCTATGGAAAAAAGGAACGTCGATGGAAGGAATTAACAAACAACTTAATTCAGATTCCGAACAAAAAGTTATCTTTACAGAAGGTGTGAAACCTGTAGACTATTACGGGTTTCCTAAGGATGTTCCGCTTCAGAAAGGGTTTTCTAAAGTGTATTTTAACAATGACGCCTATCACCTTGTAAAGGTTATCGGAACCCTTCCTAAAAGACAAAAAACCTTTGATGAAGCTAAAGGGCAAATCATTAGTGACTATCAAACTATTTTGGAGGAGCAGTGGTTAGAAGCGCTTAAGGAGCGTTATAAGGTGAACATAAATACTGAGGTTTTACACGATGTAAAATCCCAACTCAGCATCTCAAAATAAACATAAAAATTGATTAAAAACGTTATTTTAGTAGTACTGACGAGTTATTTTCTGGTTGCCTGTGATCTTTTCCGACCAACCGATGACCGGACACCGATTGCCAGAGTTGGAGAATTTTATCTTTACGAAGATGACGTTAAAGATTTGGTGGTAGAAGGGACTTCCTTTGAAGATAGTACGCTTTTGGTTAATGGCTATATCACGCGTTGGGCAACACAATTGCTGCTGGTTGATGGCGCTAAAAGGAACCTGCCTGAAGACTTGCAGGAAGAATATCAAAAATTGGTCAATCAATATCAAAATGACCTCTACACCAAGGCCTATGTGGAAGCTTTAGTGAAACGAAATATTGATACTTCGGTCACCAATATGGAGGCCCAAAAAGTGTACGAAAGCAATAAGGAATCGTTTAAGTTAAATGAAGAATTGATCAAACTGAGGTACATCAACATCCTTCAAAATGCCTTGAACAAAGATGAGATTGAAAAACGTTTCAAACGGTTCAACGCCAAGGATAAGCGCTATCTCGATTCCCTTCATGTCCAATTTCAATCCTATTCCTTAAATGATTCCGTCTGGATCAAGGCGGCACAGGTGGTACAGAAAATTCCTGTAGTGAATTCTGACAACAAAAAAGAACTGTTAAAAAAATCTAATTTTATACAGCTCAAAGATTCAATAGGACTATATTTGATCCAAATTAATGAGGTCCTACAACAAAATGATTATGCACCCTTAGAATACGTTAAACCGACGGTAAAACAAATCATAATCAATCGTAGAAAATTAGAACTCATCAAGCAATTCGAAAAAGATATTACAAGAGATGCCATTAAAAACAACCAATTTGAAATTTACAACTAAACTTAGGTTCGCCTTTACATTAGCTGTCCTATTATCCTTTACCCTTAGTTCTGCCCAAGAAATTATTCAAGACTCGATTGTAGCTCCAAAAGTTGAAGCAGCGCCTTCAACTCAAGAGCGTGTAAAGATTGATGGCGTTGTTGCGGTGGTTGGAGATTATATCATCCTAGATTCTGATCTCGACAAACAATTTGCCCAATTGGAAGCTTCCGGTGTTTCTAAGTCTGATTTGCCTAACCGCTGCCAGTTATTCGGAAAATTATTGGAAGATAAGTTATATGCGCATCATGCCATTCAAGATAGTATTGTGGTAAATGATATTGAAGTGCGTTCTCAAATTGATCAACAATTCAATTATATTTTGGAGCAAATGGACGGCAATCTTGCTAACATGCTGAAGTTTTATAATAAGGATACCGAAAAAAGCTTGCGTGACGAAATGTTCGAAATCAACAAGAGTCAGCAACTTGCCGCGCGAATGAAAGAGAAGATTGTAGCTGATATTGAAGTAACTCCTGAAGAAGTGAGACAGTATTTTAATGAGATCCCAAAAGAAGAACGTCCATTTTTTGGAACCGAACTTAAAGTGGCCCAAATTGTGGTTATCCCTAAAATAGCACAAGCAGAAAAACAAAAGGTTATTGACCGTTTAAAGGAATTTAAAGCCGATGTTGTTGAGCGTGGCGCAAGTTTTACCTCTAAAGTGGTGTTGTACACAGATGACGTGGCGTCCCGAAAAACGGGTGGTTTATATACCTTAAACAGAAAACGTCCGCAAATGGTGAAAGAATTCAGGGATGTGGCTTTTTCAATGCAGGAGGGTGAAATTTCAGAGCCTTTTGAAACCGATTTTGGGTACCATATTATTTACTTGGAAAAAATCAGAGGTCAAGAATACGACGTGCGTCACATTTTATTGAGACCGGAAGTGACTACCGCAGCAATTAAAGAAGCGAAGGACAAGATTGAATTGGTGCGAAAACGTATTATGGATAAAGAAATTACCTTTGCCCAAGCAGCAAGAGAATTCAGTGATGAAGATGAAACCCGTAATGATGGTGGACAATTGATCAATCCGAGAACTCAAGATTACAGTTTTGAGTTGACTAAAATGGATCCGGAATTATACACGCAAATTCAGAATTTAAAGGATAATGAAATCACTCCAGTCCTTCAAGATGAAGACCGTGTAAACCCTATCAAATTTAAATTGATGACCGTTACAGATCGTGTTAATGAACATGAAGCCGATTTTTCTAAAGATTATCTAAAAATCAAGAATTTAACAGAACAGGATAAACAATTTAAAGCGATTGAGAAATGGGTCAATGAGAAAATCATGGATACCTATATTAATATCAATGGCGACTATAGAGATTGTGATTTCCAAAGTAATTGGTTAAAAAAGTAATAATGATATGTCAGATGTTGCTGCCGTAGAACAATTTGTTAAAAAATACAAAGCCTTAAAAAGTGAAGTAGCAAAAGTAATTGTAGGTCAGGATGAAGTTGTTAATCAAATCTTGATTTCTATTTTTTCTGGCGGACATGCCCTTTTAATTGGTGTTCCCGGATTAGCAAAGACCTTGATGGTCAATACCATTGCCCAGGCCTTAGGGCTCGATTTTAAACGCATCCAATTTACACCAGATTTGATGCCGAGTGACATTCTTGGGAGTGAAATATTAGACGAAAATCGCCAGTTTAAATTCATTAAAGGCCCAATATTCGGAAATATTATCTTGGCCGATGAAATTAACAGAACCCCGCCTAAAACACAGGCAGCCTTACTGGAAGCCATGCAGGAGCGCTCGGTAACCGTTGCGGGACATCATTACCAATTAAACTTACCGTACTTTGTATTGGCCACTCAAAACCCGATCGAGCAGGAGGGAACCTACCCGTTACCAGAAGCGCAGTTAGATCGTTTTATGTTTGCCATTACTTTAGCCTACCCCTCTTTTGCAGAGGAAGTTCAAGTGGTAAAATCGACCACCACTGATGTTAAAACGACCGTCAATCCCTTATTCACCGCTCAAGAAATTACGGATTTTCAGAATCTGATACGCCGTATTCCGGTAGCCGACAATGTGATTGAATACGCGGTAACTATGGTGGGCAAAACGCGACCTAAAGAAGCCACTGCTTCCAATTTGGTTAAAGAGTTTGTCGATTGGGGAGCGGGCCCAAGAGCGTCTCAAAACTTGATTTTGGCGGCTAAAACACACGCCGCAATCCGCGGAAAATTTTCGCCAGATATAGAAGATGTTCGTGCAGTTGCCAATGGTATTCTTCGCCACAGGATCATTAAAAATTACAAAGCAGAAGCCGAAGGTATTACCGACGAGCAGATTATTGAGAGCTTGTTTTAGAACAACTTCTATGTTGCACTTAAATCTTGCGCGCATTTCTTAGATAGTATTCATTATACATTTCAGGAAATCAATCAATTTTTTAATTGTATTTTGGGGTCTCTCTTGGTGATATTACCAATTTGGTATTTTCTCTATAGCGATTTTATGAATTGACTCATTATATACTTAATTATTCGTCATTTATTGAATTATATGCAACGCTTTTTTGATATGGCTACTTATTTTTAAAAGTCTTCTAAATTTTGTAAATTTGCAGACCTCGAGACCTCGAGCACTAAATAAACAACAACCTTAAAATATACTCTATGGCATTTGATATTGACATGATTAAAAAAGTTTACAAAACTATGCCTGAACGTGTGGACAAAGCGCGTCAAATAGTTGGTAAACCACTTACATTATCTGAAAAGATTTTATACGCTCACTTGTGGGACGGCCAACCGACCACAGCATTTAGAAGAGGCAAGGATTATGTGGATTTTGCTCCAGATAGAATTGCATGTCAGGATGCTACGGCTCAGATGGCTTTGTTGCAATTTATGCAAGCTGGGAAACCTAAAGTTGCTGTACCTACAACGGTACATTGTGATCACTTGATTCAAGCGAAACAGGGTGCAGTGCCTGATTTAAAACGTGCTAACGAAACAAGTAGTGAGGTTTTTGACTTTTTAGCGTCAGTGTCAAATAAATATGGCATCGGTTTCTGGAAACCAGGAGCAGGTATTATTCACCAAGTAGTTTTAGAAAATTATGCATTCCCTGGCGGAATGATGATTGGTACCGATTCGCACACTGTTAACGCAGGTGGTTTAGGAATGGTAGCCATTGGTGTTGGTGGCGCAGATGCCGTTGACGTGATGGCAGGAATGGCTTGGGAGTTGAAATTTCCTAAACTAATTGGTGTTAAATTAACAGGAAGCCTTAGTGGGTGGACCGCATCAAAAGACGTGATCTTAAAAGTGGCTGGTATTTTAACCGTTAAAGGTGGTACTGGAGCAATTGTTGAGTATTTCGGACCTGGTGCAAAAAATCTTTCCTGTACAGGTAAAGGTACCATCTGTAATATGGGGGCTGAAATTGGGGCAACCACATCAACTTTTGGCTATGACGACTCAATGGAGCGTTTCTTAAGAGCGACTGACCGTTCTGAAATTGCTGATGAAGCAAATAAGGTGCGTGAGTACCTTACGGGAGATCCTGAAGTTTACGAAAACCCAGAACAATACTTTGACGAAGTCATTGAAATTGATTTAGATACCTTACGTCCACACTTAAATGGTCCTTTTACGCCAGATTTAGCGACTCCAGTAGGAGAACTTGGTAAACTTGCGAGAGAAAAAGGATGGCCAATTAAAGTAGATTGGGGGTTGATCGGTTCTTGTACCAACTCGTCTTATGAAGATTTAACCCGTGCGGCCTCTATTGCGAAACAAGCGGTAGATAAAAAGATTGTTGCAAAATCAGACTTTGGTATTAATCCAGGTTCAGAAACCATCCGTTTTACAGCAGAACGTGACGGTATCTTAAAAGTTTTTGAAGATTTAAACGCCACTATTTTTACCAATGCTTGCGGACCTTGTATCGGTCAGTGGGACAGAAGTGATTTGAAAGGCGAAGAGAAAAATACAATTGTACATTCCTTTAACCGTAACTTCTCAAAACGTGCGGATGGTAACCCAAATACACATGCTTTTGTAGGTTCGCCAGAAATGGTTGCTGCCATTGCCATTTCAGGTCGTTTGGATTTTGATCCGATGAACGATACTTTGATCAATGAAGATGGCCAAGAAGTGAAATTGGATGCTCCGCAAGGGATTGAATTACCTCCAAGAGGGTTTGATGTTGAAGATGCTGGATATGTTGAGCCCGTTGAAGATGGAAGTAAAGTAGATGTATCAGTGAGTCCAACCTCAGAACGCTTACAATTATTAACCCCTTTTGAACCTATTGGAGGCTCTGTAAAAGGTGCTAAACTTTTGATAAAGGCGTTTGGTAAATGTACTACAGACCATATTTCTATGGCGGGACCTTGGTTGCGTTACAGAGGGCATTTAGATAACATTTCTAACAACATGCTTATCGGCGCGGTCAACGCTTTCGGTATGAAAACCAACTTTGTTAAAAATCAATTGACAGGTGAGTACGGAGGTGTTCCTGATGTGGCTAGAGATTATAAAGCCAAAGGCATCTATTCTATAGTTGTTGGAGATCATAACTACGGAGAAGGATCTTCTCGTGAGCACGCTGCTATGGAGCCAAGACATTTAGGTGTTGCGGCAGTATTGGTTAAATCGTTTGCCCGTATCCACGAAACAAACCTTAAGAAACAAGGGATGTTAGGATTGACTTTTGCTAATGAAAGTGATTATGATTTGATTCAAGAAGATGATACCATCAATTTCTTGGACTTAGATCAATTCTCTCCAGAGAAGCCTCTAACATTAGAGTTTGTACACGCTGATGGCACAAAAGACATTATCGTTGCAAACCATACCTATAACCAATCGCAAATTGATTGGTATAACGAAGGTTCTGCATTAAACTTGATTAAAAAAGAGAATGCGTCTTAAATTAATACCCTAAATATTTTCCAAAAAACTCCTGATAGCCATCGGGAGTTTTTTTATGGGTTTTATGGAAATACATATCAAGTCTCTTCTAAGATTTAAGTAAAAAAGTGGTTCATTAATAATTTTTTTTGCTAAACGTCATAAGCTCACAAATTGATTTACTTTGATTCCACTTCGTTTCAATACCCTAACCCAATTAGCCACATGTAATCTGCGTAAATCAGCAAGATCTGCGGGAAATTTTATTTCGTACATTTATTTTTGTTTACGGTGTCGTATGGCGATGCGCAAATCAACTGAAATTGTTTCGATGGCAGCTAGCAATTGAAGTAAAAGCATATCTTTAGTATCAAATTGGCAAGTACTAAATACAGGGTTGAGGTCATCAATCTCTATTCTAGATGCTACATTATATTAATATCTATCCTTTACCTTTATATGGCGCATCCAAGAATCACATCCCTCTTTATAGTTTTTATGTTATTTAGCACCTCCGCCATTTTTGGCCAAGAAATTAGGGGGATCATTTTAGATAAAAATTCTCGAGAACCCTTAGAATACGTCAGTATATTTCTATCGAAAAACAGTGCTATCGGTACCTCATCAGACGAATCGGGTAAGTTTAAACTCAACTTGAAGACGAAATTTTTTGAAACCGATAGTGTGTCTTTTTCTATGGTTGGCTATACGACTTATAAAACAACCTTAGCGAATCTGAAAAGGAAATCCGATACGCTATTTTTACAAAAGGCCTTGAGTGAATTAAGTCAAGTGACCATTGAAGTTTCCAAAAAACAATCAAGCCTAAAATTTCATAAGGTAACTTCATTGAAATTTAGGATGCACGCTTTCGCATCTATTATTGTAGATCATAAGCTTTATATCTCTGGGGGAGACACCTCGGTTACAGAAGATGCGTTTTCAATTGCACTTGAAAAAGCAAGTATAGCTACAATGGAATTGACTTGGGAGGATATTTTAGAAAAATTGCAGCCCAATGGGACTTTTAAGGGGTATAGTGACAAGTTGTTGATTTATAATATCGAAGATGATACTTGGGAAACAGCAGCGGTCGAATTTGAAAACAGAGCTTATCACCAAATTAATTATTATAACCATGAGCTCTATATTTTGGGTGGAAAAAAAATTTCAAGTTTAAAGGGGGATGAATACTTGCATAACACTATAGAACTATATAATCTTGAAAAGCAAACCGTTCAGGTAGATCATACCAACCCACATCAGGCTATAAACTTCGCCTCTTTTGTTTACAAAGATCATATCATTAGCATGGGGGGTGCTACCCGTCTTAAGAAGAGTGGCACTAAAGTTTATACCGATAAAATTCATCAATTTGACTTAAAGACAGGACTGTGGTATGAGTTAGGGAACTTAAAGTCTCCAATGGAAGTTAGAGGTACACTCTTAGGAGATAAAATTTATACGATAGGCGGTTTAAAGGAGAAGACTTCGACAATTGAATCTTGGGATATCACAACCGGAGCATGGACGGTTGAAGGAGAATTGTTCTTCGGTGTTGATGAGCCTGCCTTGGCAAGTAAAGGAATGCATATCTATATCTATCACTATGGAAAATTATTGATCTATAATGTTCTTCATCAAACGTTAAAAGAATATTCGGTAGCATTATATCTAAAGGACGCAAAGATGCATATCTATAAGGATTCACTTTATATCCTAGGCGGATATACAACCTCTATACATTCTAAGGATCCTACTTCTGGAATTTATAGCATCGAAATGTCAGAATTTAATAAAACTGAGATCACTAATTTCAAAAATTTATAAGTCGTCTAAACGTCTAGTTATGAAAAGCACACCGAGATGCCAAATTAATTTTATCCCTTAGTTTGCATTGGAAGATTTTATGTCCACCTTTGGGTACTAATACCGTGAGGATACCCTCTGCTAAAAGATAATCTCTTGAATCTATACTATGAAAATCTCCAAAAGTCAGCGTAACAATATTATTTTTTTGGGTATCATTTTGATCATGATTATTCCGCAAACGCGACAACCTATACAAGTGTTTTTGCAAAAGGGTTTGGCTATGTTCAGTCCGTCCATTGTGGATGAAGAAGACCGCATCACCTTAACGGATTACAATTGGCAGCTAATTGATGAACACGGCGCCCGCTACAATTTTAACGAGGCCAAAGGTAAAGTGGTTTTTATCAACTTTTGGGCAACGTGGTGTCCGCCCTGTATTGCTGAAATGCCAAGTATGGAAAAGCTCTATCAAGACTATAAAAATGATGTTGTTTTTCTTTTTGTGTCTAACGAACAGCAAGAGGTCATTTCAAAGTTTAAGCAGAAAAATGCCTACGACTTTTTAGTGCATGCCTCGATTACGGCTAATCCCGCACAGTTGGAAACTTCAGCCATTCCGAGAACCTTCGTCATCGATCAGCAAGGACATATACTTATTGATAAAACGGGCGCTGCAGATTGGAATAGTAAAAAGGTAAGGGGTTTATTGGATGAGCTTTTAAAATTTGAATAACACTTTAAAGAACGCCTTGATAAATGCCAGAGAAAATAAGGATTTCATGATGGCGAGATCTTCTGAAAAGGTAGTTTCTTCATCTAAAAACCGAAACATGGTTTGAATGGTGTTTTTCGAATAGAAGCGTTCAAAAATCCATACGCCTTTTTCGTTTTCATCATGGAGCACTTTTAGAAATATCTTGTCGTAAAATTTATATTTCTTTTTGAATAGTCTATGAGAGGGAGCATTGCCAGCTTTAATATTGGCAATTAGCTTGGCCACGTTTTTTTCGGTATGCTTAAAGGAATAACCAGTAGAGCCTTTAACCCAGCCGCCACCGGTACCAATCTTGGTGACATTTTTTGTATGATACTTCCAAAAGAGGAAATCCGTCATGGGTATATTCCCAATTTCAGTTTCGATTATCCTGAAGCTTTCAATTTTGTGTTCTTCTAAAAGATAACGTTTTATAGCTGTTTCATAGATTTCTGTTGCTACGGTAAACGGCGTGAAAAAGGTATATTCCACAAGCGCTTTTGTTTCAGAAAATGGCAGGACATAAATAAAACTTGTTGAATCTTTATATTGAAATCTGTAATCCATCATCGTAAAAGCTTCCGGATTGAAACGCGGTGTATCGGTTTCAATAATCCAACCTTTAAAATGTTGATGTATTAGGGTATGTGAAGCTTTTGCTGCATAAAATTCCTCCGGAACTCTACTGTCAAAAATATGAGTTGCAGCATAGGTCTGTTTTTTTCCTTTAACTTGAGAAGTTGGGCCTTCTTGAATTTCTTCTACCGTATCTACTATAAATTTAATATTGGGATGACTTAATAGTCGGGTTTTCGCAGCCTCATAAAATTCCAGCGATCTTATGGTTTTGTAACGGTAGTCTTGAAGTGGAATTTCTAAAGATATTTCAGGCGATTCAAATTTTGCCGTGTGCCAAGTTTGTTCAACAATTAAATCCCATTTGCCAGCACCTATTTCCCAAAAACTCCAAGTTTTGTCGTTAGCATCTTTTAGGGAGGAATCAATGAGTCCAATGGTGTGGGATTTGAAAAACGGGTCTTTCGATAGTTCTAAGGCCAATTGCAAGCCGGCAAGACCATTTCCGATGATAATATAATCAAAAGACGTCCTGTCTTGCATCATGATAACCGACCTAAACTGTTTATTTCTTGAAGTATTTAAATGGAACTACCAACATTCCGAAGCATTCCCCATCTTCTTTACCTAAATGTTTATGGTGCATTTTATGCGCACGTCGCACGCCTTTCGCGTACCAATTATTAGCGTTTCTGAAGATTTTAAAGCGTTGGTGGATGAAAATGTCATGTACTGTAAAATAAGCGATGCCGTAGGCTAAAATGCCCAACGCCAAAGGCAGGCAATACCAAAGGTCTTCATAGCTCCATAAGTAGAAACAGGTCATGCTGATCACCGCATAGAAGATGAAAAAAGCATCATTACGCTCAAACCAACTTTTATGATCTTTATGGTGATGGTCCTTGTGAAGACTCCATAAAAAGCCGTGCATGATGTACTTATGGGTAAACCACGCGTTAAATTCCATGATGGCAAACGTGCCAAAAAATATCAGTATCCAAAGAAAAATTTGCATGTCTAAACTTACATTAAATTGAGTTGATATTTGACGTAACTTCGGGTTAAAAGTTCAAACTTTTTATAGTTGGGAACCCTAATTCGGGTCGATTTAATATCCAACGCAGGGGTGTTTTTTAATTTCTTCAGGAGTTGGTTGTAATATCTGTAAGCCATAAATACACCGAATTTAGCTTCAATAGGCAATTCCTTAATGCCTTGTAACCCTAAAGCGAAATCATGTTCAATATCATCTATAATGGCTTTTTTAGAGATTTCATCCAAATGGTTCAGGTTGGTGTTGGGAAAATAGGTGCGGCTTAAATCCTCATAATCGGCTTTAAGATCTCGCAAAAAGTTAACTTTCTGAAAGGCAGAGCCCAAGCTCATCGCGCTTTCTTTTAACGTCTCGTATTGGTTCTGATCGCCTTTAACAAAAACCTTTAAACACATTAAACCCACCACGTCAGCCGAGCCGTAGATGTACATTTTATAGTCAGCTTCAGTGAGATAATCACTTTTGTGCAAATCCAAGCGCATGCTTTTCATAAAAGAATCAACAAGATGCTTTTCAATATTGAACTTGTGATACGTTTCCTGAAAGGCATTAAGAATGGGATTCAAGCTTATTTTTTGTACCAGGGCTAATTCTAAATCTTCTTCAAAACGGTCAAAAAGTGATTGCTTATCATAATCATGAAAGGAATCGACAATCTCGTCTGCAAACCGCACAAAACCATAGATATTGTAAATATCCTGACGGATGCTATTAGCCAGCATCTTGGTGGCAAGAGAGAAGGACGTACTATAAGAGTTGGTCACGGCCTTGCTACATCGATGAGAAACGGTATCAAATAGCTGTTTCATAATTTTTGAGGGTATGATGTTTCTTAATAAGCTCTGAAACCAATTTACCAGAAATTAGTGATGGCGGCACTCCGGGTCCTGGTACGGTTAATTGTCCCGTAAAATAAAGATTCTTAACTTTTTTACTTTTCAATTTAGGTCTTAAAAAAGCGGTTTGGAACAGTGTATTTGCCATTCCGTAAGCATTGCCTTTATAAGAATTGTAATCTTGAATAAAGTCATTGACGCAAAAAGACTCTTTAAATATAATATTTTTTCCCACACTTTGCGAGGTTAAATTTTCAAACCGTGCAATAATCTTGTCAAAGTAAAGGGCCCTCAATGTTGGAGTATCTTCTAATCCGGGAGCCAGCGGAATTAAGAAAATTCCCGCTTCCTGACCTTCAGGAGCCACGCTTTGGTCAGTTAAGGATGGGAAACTGGCGTAAAACAAAGGGTCTTTGGGCCATTGTGGTGTATCGTATATTTCTTTGGCGTGCGCTTCAAAATCGACGTCAAAAAATAGAGTATGATGATTAACATTGACTAATTTCTTATCAAAGCCCACATAAAATAGGAGGGAAGAGGGCGCAAACACCTTATTTTCCCAGTAGGTTTCAGAGTATTGGCGGTGGGGTGCATCGAGCAAGGTTTCCGTATGGTGATAATCGGCACCACTTAAAACGATGTCAAATGGAAGTTTTTCGCCATTTGCAGTGATGCTCGTGGCGTTTGCCTCAGCTACGCTGATTTTATCCACGGTTTGTTCTGTTTTAATGGTGACACCTACACCTATTGCCAGCTCTTGCATAGCTAAAATAACTTGATACATGCCTTTTTTAGGATGAAAGGTGCCAATTCCGAAATCGGCATAATTCATAAAGCTGTAAAAGGATGGTGTATTATCAGGTTTAGCGCCTAAAAAGAGGACGGGGAATTCTAGAATTTTGGCCAGGCGCTCATTTTTAAATTCTTTCCGCACATCCTTTTTAATCGTACTAAAAAATTGATCTAATTTTTTGATGGTTACCGGTGTCATCAACTCAAAAGGCGTCACTCCAGGCCTATACACCAAATCTTTGATGGCCACCTCATAATTGTGTTGTGCGTTGGCAATGAATTTTCTGAGTTTTTGGGAACTTCCCGGTTCTTCCTGCTCAAAAGTTTCGCAAATTTTTTCTAAAGTATCTTCTATAGTGATGTAATCGTCTTTCCCGAAATACACACTATAGGCTGGATTCAATTTTTCGAGCTGATAGTAATCAGAAGGCTGCTTGCCAAAGTCGGCAAAGAAGCGTTCAAACACGTCCGGCATCCAATACCAGGTTGGGCCAATATCAAAGGTAAAGCCCTCTTTTTTGAGTTGCCTGGCACGACCTCCAATAGTTTTATTTTTTTCAAAAATGGTCACGTCATAACCATCTTTCGCAAGATAGCAAGCTGCAGAAAGTGCAGAGAAACCAGAACCAATAATTGCAACACGATTTTTCATTGTTTAACAAATGTAGTTAAAAGTTAAACAAAAAGCAATTTTAATAACATTAAATCGATGCTACTAAGCTGCCTATTGTTTCAAAAGGGGTGATGGATTTCGGTAAGTTTTGAGAATCAATAAATTGGGTCATCTGCCCGAGTACCCATAATTGGTTGTTATTCCCGGTCAAAAGTTCCGATTCAAATTCGGCCAAATAGGTCACCAATTCTTCTTTTTCAGGTTTGATGGTGAAATAGGAAAGGAAGGTAATGTTTTTATAATAAGGAAGAATGTCCGTTAAACTGCTGATGGGAACGCTGGAGCCCAAGAAAATGGAGCGGTGACCTCGCGCAACGAGTTCATAATTGACAAACATCAACCCAATTTCGTGAATTTCATTATCCGGCAAAAAAAGCACAAAAGCGTTGTCGTGCTCAATTTTATTCTGCGACTGTAAAAGTTCGGTATTGATCAAAATCTTTTGTCGGATCAGCGACGAGATAAAATGTTCATGGGCAGGGGTGATCGTGTCCGTTTGCCATAGCGTACCAATTTCTGAAAGTAAGGGCAAGAACAATTCATAAAACACCTCAGAAAATGATTTTGACTTAATCAGTGCATTGTAGGTTTCATAGAACAGCTCCTGATCAAAATCTAACATCGCCATTTTAAAGGTGTTGATGGCGTGGTTCTTAAGATGTCCCTTACTAGCTAATTCCCGAACTAGTTGGTGAATATCCTGAGTGGATAAGGACGCTATTTTTGAAATTTTATGTCCGTTATTATTAAGGAAGCTGATGTTCAATAACTTCTTTAAATGACCTAAATTATAAAATCTGATGTTGGTGCCCGTGCGTTCTGGTTCAAGCAATTGATAGCGCTTTTCCCAAATTCTGATGGTGTGTGCCTTTATTCCTGTAAGGTGTTCTAAATCCTTTATACTGAATATGGTCTTAATATTGTTCATTCTTTTATCAAAAATATGAAACAAAATTACACTATTTTATCTCAAGTTGTTAAAGAATGTAGGTTTTAAACGGATGGCCTTGAAAATAATTCTGAAACCAGAAGCGTTGATGAAGTAGGCTGCATTATAGTGCGCACGAGAAGACTCGAACTTCCACGATCTAAGAGATCACCAGCCCCTCAAGCTGGCGCGTCTACCAATTCCGCCACGTGCGCATTACATTATAGTCTGAGGATGTTAAAATGAATAATCATATTCAATTTTGATGTCTTGGTTGGTCTCCAAAACAAATTCTCTAGGACTTTAGCGCTGCAAATATAAAAAATCAAATATTTTAATTTGGAAATTTTCAATTTACTTTTTAGTAAATCGCGTTAATTTCTGACTTTGAAATATCCGGAAATAAACTGTCTAAGCTTAGATGTTCAATATTAGTGCTTTAAAGATTGTGTCTCAAGGCGCTCACCTATACTAGGAGATTTAGTGCAACTTGTGATAACGCTACAAAAAATACGAATTGCAATCATTCGCCAAGACGGGATGTCTTAAATTCTATCGCTAAAATGATTCCTCCTTTTTAAAGGAGGAATTGGAGTAGTGCAGAACAGTAATAAGAAATTGTTGCACCTAAAAATTATCTAAAATAAATACTATGAAATCAGTTTGGAATGGCACCCTAAGTTTTGGCCTCGTATCAATCCCCATAAAAATGTATTCGGCTTCGGAGAGTCGCAACTTAGATTTGGACATGCTCGATAAACACGACCACGCCCGCATCAGGTATAAGCGGGTTAATGAAGATACCGGAGAAGAAGTAGAGTGGAAGGATATCGTGAAAGGCTTTAAAAAGGACGATGCCTACGTCATTTTGGAGAAAGAAGATTTTGAAAATGCCAATGTCAAGAAAAGTAAGACGATTGACATTGAGGAATTTGTTGAAGAAACTGAAGTGGCGGACATGCTTTTTAAAAATCCCTATTATCTCGAACCTCAAAAGGAAGGCGGGAAGGCCTATAATTTATTGCGGGACGCACTTAAGAAAACCGGCAAGCTTGGTGTTGCCACGTTTGTGATGCGTCAAAAGGAAAATCTATCGCTCATTGGGGTTTATAAAAATGTGATTGTATTGCACGTCATTCGATTTGCTGATGAAATTCGCGATCCTAAAGACGTGAAAATTCCTAAGACAAAAACTTCGGATAAGGAAATTGCCATGGCCGAGGACTTGATTGAAAACTACACCGAAAAATTCAATTTCAAGAAATATAAGGATGTTTACAACAGCCAATTGCTCAAAATAATCGAGTCGAAAGCTTCAGGTAAAACAGTGAAGGTTGAGAAAACGAAGAGCGAACCTACGGCAGCCAAAGATTTGATGGCCAAATTAAAAGCGAGTTTGGACCAACGTAAAAAGAAAGCCTCTTAAATTATGGGCCTAGAAGACTACCGAAAGAAACGTAATTTTAAGGCTACTCCTGAACCCAAGGATATTCTGAATGACGAGGATAAGTATCGGTTTGTCGTCCAGCGGCACCGTGCCAGTCATTTGCATTACGACTTGCGTTTGGAAATGGAAGGTGTGCTAAAAAGTTGGGCAGTCCCCAAAGGACCTTCAATGAATCCGAAAGACAAACGTCTGGCCGTGCACACGGAAGACCATCCCGTGGCCTATCTTACTTTTGAGGGCGTTATTCCTAAAGGGAATTACGGTGCTGGTAAAATGACGCTGTGGGATTCTGGGGTTTATGAGAATTTGTATAAAGATCAAGATCTCAGTTCAGATTACGCCGAAGGGAAATTAAAACTCATTTTTCACGGCGAAAAATTGAGGGGTATATTTACCTTGGTGCGATCGTCCTCAATGAATAAAAAGGAGCAATGGTTGCTCATCAAACACGATGATCAATTTGCGACACCGCTAGATTACGATGCCGAAGACTTTAATTTAGAGGCGTTTTCTACCGAGGCATCAGACCAGGCTGCACAACTTAATTTAAAATCCTTGATCAAACCGATGTTGGCATCGCCGGGCATCAAAATTTTTAACGATAAAAATTGGATTTACGAACTGAAATACGATGGCTATCGTGCGTTATCCACTATTACAAATGGCACGGTCGAGTTATATTCTAGGAATGGCATTTCGTTAAATGATAAATTTAAAATTATCCACGAACAATTGGAGCATTTGGAGCACACGGCCATCTTGGACGGAGAGATTGTGGTTTTGGACAAAACGGGGTTGCCCCAATTTAATGCTCTACAAAACTTTGATGCTGAGCACACGGAAGGTAGTTTAGTGTATTATATTTTCGATTTGCTGCATCTCAACGGTCACGACACCATAAATCTGCCTTTGTTAGATCGGAAAGAGTTGTTAAAGGAATTGTTGCCCGACTTACCGCATATCCAGTATTGCGATCATGTGGAAGCTATGGGTATTACGGTGTACGAGCAGGCGATAAACATGGGTATGGAAGGGGTTATTGCCAAGAAAGCCGATTCTAAATACGAGGTGAATGTGCGTTCCTCCAATTGGTTAAAATTCAAAAAAATCGAAAATACGGAAACCCTCATTTGTGGCTACACGCGGTCTACCACCAAATCTCGGGAATTCGCTTCCCTAATTTTAGGGATGGTGGAAGATGGTGAACTCATATATGTGGGCACCTGTGGTTCTGGGTTTTCAGAAGCTCAAATTTCTCAGCTTTATAACAAGTTTAAGGTACTGGAAACCGACACCCCAGTGTTTGATATTGCTAAACATCTTAAAGGACGTGAGGCAGTTTGGCTGATGCCTAAATTAGTGTGTGAAGTCAAGTTTTCGGAATGGACACCATCTAAAGTGATGCGACATCCTGTTTTTTTAAGAATGAGGGAAGATAAAACCATGGTGTTTGATACGCTTATAAATGAAACCCCATTGCCTAAAAAACAAAAGTCATCCCACTCCGAATTTTCGTTGGATATTGACGGGGTAACGGTTCAAATTACCAATCCCGATAAATTGTACTGGCCCAATCCGCCGTTGACAAAGTATGATCTGCTCGATTACTACATCAAAATGTCCGATTATATTTTGCCCTACCTAAAAGACCGTCCGGAAAGTCTGCACCGGCATCCCAACGGTATTTTTGGAGATTCCTTCTATCAGAAGGATCATGAGAATTTACCGGATTGGATTGAAACCATCGAAATTTCGTCCAAAGCTTCCGCTAAGGATATCAATTACCTGCTGTGTCAAAATCAGGCCACTTTACTTTACATGAATAATTTAGGCTGTATTGAATTGCATCCGTGGCATTCTACGATCTATCAGTTAAATCATCCGGATTATGCCATTATCGATTTAGATCCGTCAGCAGAAAACAACTTCGAGGAAGTCATTGAAACCGCTCTAATGGTAAAACAAGTTATAGATCGCGCCAAAATAAAAGGTTTTTGCAAAACCTCAGGTGCTTCCGGACTCCATATCTACATTCCCATGGGCGCCTTGTATACCTACGAAGAAGCTCGCGATTTTACAAAATTGCTGTGTATCTATGTCAACGAAGCTTTACCAGAACTAACAACCCTAGAACGCTCATTAAAAAAACGAGGCCCGAAAATCTATTTGGATTATTTACAGAATAGGAAAGGCCAAACTATAGCATCAGCCTATAGCGTGCGACCTCAAAAATTGGCCACCGTATCCACACCTTTAAAATGGTCAGAAGTAAAGTCAGGGCTAAAAATTCAAGATTACAATATGCAAACTGTACCAGATCGGTTGGCAACAACTAAAGATGTATTTAAAGGTGTATTGGGAAAAGGGATGGATATGGAACAGGCGATAAATAATCTTATGGAATCATAAAAATGTATTTTTTGAGCGCTAATTAAATTTTTTGGGATACTATCTTAATTTCCTTATTAGGTAATTTTAATTAGAACTTTAAAATGAACTTAAAATGAGCACTCAAGACAAAAATCAAAAGAAAGACGCGCCTAAAAAGTCGGATCAAAAATCAGATTCTAAAAAAGCGCCAGCTAGTGGAAAAACATCAGCTGCAAAGAAAAAATAATTTCATTTCTTCTTTAAATTGATAAGAACTCCAGGTCAATATATGATCTGGAGTTTTTGTTTTAAGATCAATATTCTGTTAAAGTTAATGTTTGTTCCAAATGAGAAAACACATGTGATCATTGGGGTGTATCTTTGTAGTAAACTAAAAATCAGATATTATGAACTTTCAGCGCCAATTAATTCTAGTAAGCTTAATGACCTTGGTTATGTCCTGTGATTTTGGAAAAAACAATTCACCAGATCATAGTACCGAAGGTAGAACTGTTCCAGAAAACGAGGAAATCACTAATACTACAAACTATAAAAAGACAGGAAACTTCGACGCCATGGATGAAGTGTCCGTGGGTAATGATAAAATCACCGATAGTTTAAATGAAAATTGGAATTTGGATAATCCTAAACGTCGAGAAAACTTATATTCTAGATTTAATATGACCCAGGATCAAATTAACCGTTACGAGAACGCGATCAGAGAGTGGAAAGAATCGCAAAAGGACGATGCCTATAAACTGTTGTCCGCCAATGAAAAAATAAAGGAAGAGAATCGAATTTTGAAAAATATTCTTGATGATTCCCAGTACGAACAATATAAGCAATGGTCTAAAGCAAACGATTTAAGAAATTAACGGTAGCGTTATATTTAAAAATCATTGTTATCCGATAAAGAATCAAGACACTGCCTCATCGGCAGTCTCCCAGTAGAAACATTTTCTAAAATGCAAGCTCTCATTTCGGAAATCTTCTAACGTCCCTTGCTTTAAACGAGTTTTTTAATTTATTATTTATCGGACACTAATGTTTAAAAAAAAACTCTTATCTCCATAAGGGTTTTTTTTGTCTCACACTGAGAATGTTAATGCGTTATATTTTACATTAATAAAGATAATGATAGTCCTAAATATTCTGCAAATTTGTTACCCCGATTGAATAAAAGACCCAAAACATTTTTGCTATGAATGATTTATATAGTTTTGAGATTCGAGATGGTCTGACTAAAAATGACCGTTATTTTAAGGGGTTTGTAGAAAAACATAAGCTTACAGGAAAGCTGGAATACTATTCTTTTCAACTGAAATGTTATCAAAATTTACGGATCAATTTAGAAACTGAAAAAGAATCATCCGTTTTTTTGTGCGTTAATTTGGCTTTGTCCTCTAGCTTACGATTAAACTGCGATGGCAAATTGTTGACCGTCCCCTCTTTTTCGAGCATCCTTATTCCTTTTAAAAGTGCTGAAACCATAGGTTTTGATTGCGTAGCCGATAAAGCCTACGATTTTATGCTCTTAAAAATTGGTAAATCAGATTTAGATCAGGAACAAACGGAATTGCTTAATGCCTTACAAGAACAGGGGATGCTTTTAGATGAATTTCTTAATCCGAAATTATTAGTTCCCAATCTAGGGATATGCGAAATGTCTAGAACCTTAAAAAAGTTAGACAAGTCAGGCTGCGAGAATAAATTTATAGCAAAAGGCTACAGTAATATTCTGTTTGGTTTAAAACTTAAAGAGCTTCTGGTGCAAGAGGGTACTTGTATGAAATCAGCTTTTTTGCGCAAATTTGAAATCCAACAGTTAGAAGTGCTTACCACAAAGATAAAAGCGAATCCGCAGCAGCAGTATACCATAAAGGAATTGTGTAAACAAACCGGACTTTCGGTGTCCAAGCTCCAAGCGGGCTTTAAGGAAATGCACAATTGCACGGTTGCCATCTTCATCAGAAATATCCGTTTGGAAAAAGCTTTGGATATGTTGCGTAATACGGATCTTAATGTGTCAGAAATTGTGTATTCTGTAGGACTTACTAGTAGAAGTTATTTCTGTCGAATTTTCAAGAAACGCTTTAAATGTTCCCCAAAATCTTACCAGCAACAGTTACGCACGCCTTCTTCAATGGCTTCTTAATTAAAAATAAGTATTAAACTCGTCATATGAAGTAGTGTTTACATCTACAACTCTTTGTTTGACCTGCTCTTTCGGGTCAAGCTCAAATGTGCCATTTAAAATTAATTCCATTACGTCATGTCCTGATAAATAGTAGTTATAATTATGTTGGGCTATGAGTACAGGTTGGGAATGTTTAAGCTGAGCTTTTGGTGTTTTATTGCTGTGACTCAGTATGCCACAGGATAAAAAACCATCTTCCAAAACATTATAAATTCCCGCAAAGCAAAATATTTTATTATTCCGCAATGATGTATAGTAACTCTGCATACTATTATTTACGACTTCTCCCGTAAAAAATCCTGTAGCAAGAATCAAACAGCGTCTATATTTTAAGGCATCGTAGGGCCAGGTTCTTGGTGAAAGAGATTCGCATTCAATTTCCAAAGTATTGTAAATGGCTTGGAAACTTTTCCAACTATCAGTGTAGCCCTCAGGTAAAAGTCCCCAAATACCGTATTGGATATGGTGGGGCGCTTCATTGGTAACCAGACATACCGTCGCTTCCTTCATGCCGTTTATTATGGATTTTGGTGCGTAGAGCTGCCCATAATCAAATTTGGATTGAAGGTGGGATTCTATTTCTTCAAGAGAAGCAGTATTGGAAATTTTACTTATCATCCTATAAATTAAGACCATTTATTGAAAGTCGGATTGTTGTAAAAAACTATTTTTTAACCTTTCTCATTTCTTAATGCACTAGAAGCATTGCATTAAAAGTCTTTTTCAGAATTTTCATTGTATGCGATTACTTTTTTAAGGGATAAGACACATATGGCTATTATGAAAAATGTAATTTCATGAGTCTCGTTTAAACCCAATCACTATGAACAATATGGACAATGAAAAATTAGAACCCAAATACGACTCTGGCTTGGAAGACCGATGGGAAACTATCCGAAAGGAGTATAGAAAAGAGTATCCCAATATTACGGATGAAGATGTAAACTATAGAACAGGTGAGTTTGATGTACTGGCCCAAAATATAGCCAGAAGAACCAATAGAAGTCGGGAAGAGGTATCAGAAGAAATAAGGAGTTGGCAGTTATAAGAACCACTAAACAATATTTTAATACACACTTAAAACATATATTATGATACAGAGCACTGATGACAAAGAATTCAATCCAGAAAAAAACAAAGAAGTAAAAAAAGGACCATTGAAACCCGAACATAAAAATCAATATGGAGAGACTTCCGACGCTAAGAAGGATCGAAATATGTCTGAACGGGTAAGGGGCGAAGAAGAATAGTGCCTTGGTGTTTTTTTCAACAGCTCTTTTGAGATTGAAATGAGGCCTTCGGGAATTGAATGTTTAGGTTTAAATTTCTTGTAGTTATCTCTACTTAATTTTTTGGAGCGGTATGCTATCACTTGTTTAGTCGGCAGATATTTGAAATTTCAAAATGTTGATATCACAAAGCATAGATTTTAATTGAGTCAACATCTGACGCTTAAGAGCAGTTTTAAAGCAGTGAATTATAGTAATTTTAATTAAAAGTAGCTGATCGTCCTCAGCACAACTAATCTAAAAATAAAATTATGGCAGAAATTAAAATTGAAAAGAAAAAACCAGTATGGCCTTGGGTCATTCTCATTTTGGTTGTTTTAGGAATCATTGCTTACTTCGTCTACGCAAATGATGAAGATGTGAATGACGATTATAATGACGATATTATAAATGAGCAAGTTATGGATACCACCAATACGCAATCAACCTATGATCCGTACAACGCAGGGAGCTCCAGTTCGTCATACGATCAGTTTATGGCGTATGATCAGTCTATTGCGGATTCAACACGAGTTGCTGTAGATTCCTCTTATACCAAGAAGGCGTTTTCTAATCTTACCAAAGCAGTAGTGCAAAAGGCGGATGAAAATAACATTGAAGATTCGGAAGCTCTTTCTGATTTAAGAGATTTTTCTTCCTTAATAACTTCTATTTCTACAACAAACAAGGATACTAAAGGATTTAAAAATTTTAAAACTGCAAGTGATAAAGTTGTTAAAGTGATGGAGGATATTCAGAAAAAAAGTTATCCATCCTTACAGACTCAAGTAGCTGATTTAAAAACCACTGCAGCAAAGATTGATGGTTCTGTAATGATGAACAAGCAGCAAAATGCTCTGTATGCATTTTTAAGACAAAGCAGGGATGTATTACAAATGATGAACAACTAAAAATTTAAAATGATGGCAGAACACAATAAACACCTCTACTATATAAATGAATTATCTGACTATAAAATTTCAGATGGGTACCCAGATGTGAGAGGCTGGGATGTAAAAGACGTTGATAATCGCGTGATTGGAAAGGTAGATAATTTACTGGTCAATAAAGATGCCGAGCGCGTGGTCTATCTAGATGTTGAAGTTGATAAAAGTATTATCGACTCAAAATACGATCCTTACGGACGTCCAAGTCAGGGAGATCTTCGGGAATTTGTAAACAAAGATGGTGAAAATCATATCATCATCCCTATTGGTCTGGTAGATGTTAATCAAGACTCCAACTATATATATACAGATGTAATTGACCATCGTACGTTTGCTGAAACCAAAAGATACCGCAAAGGTGATGAGATCAACAGAAATTATGAAAATCAGGTCCTGGGTTCTTATGAGCGTCGTCAGAAATTATACAAAGATGCTGATGGGTTGAACACGACCTCTAGCGCCAATAGATATGATGACGATCGCAAAGTTGGTGATAATCTTTTAAATGATGATGATCAATTTGACAATAGGAATCAAACTGACCAAGACTTTAGCGATTCGAATAGTTTAACTAATGAGCATCGCTTTGTTGATAAGTCACAGCGACGCGAGGATGATTTTAAAATGGATGAACACCGTCTGAGAAGAATCGTTCGTGAGGAAATCAGAAAATACCATAATGATACTGATAAGTTAAAAACCTACGGTACGGCGGAAGATTTTCACCAATCTATTGACGACGATACTACTTTGTCCAATGACGAAAGAGAATTAAGACGCCGTAGAGAAAATAACGATGTTTATGATGATGACAATTTTTACGAGCGTCGTGAGTTTGATGACCGCCGTTTTAATAAACGTACGCCAGGACTGTAGCATCAGATTTTTTACCTTAGAACAAAAAAAAAGCCGTCTCAAAACTAATTGAAACGGCTTTTTTAATGCTTTTCTTCTGGAAAACTGTCCGCAAATAGTTCTCAAATATTCAACTCTAAGATAGGTTGGACAAGTATTGGAAACTCTACTTACGAGCTAGTGTTTCCTGGGGTGCACTGTCAATATCTGTATAAAGCATTCACTTTTGCATTGGGATTGGGCATGTCTTCCTTCTCCATTAAGTACACGTCACCATCATTTAAAAAAGTTTGGATCGCTGCTAAATTCATTAATGAAACTGTAGTGCTATCATCATCACCTTCCGATACTTTAATAACATTATCCTTTTTGCTATAGGTCCCAAAAACATCGGCGTTGTTTTCGCAAAATAAGGCTTCAATTTGTCCGTTCATGGCAGCGGGTAATATTTTATCCATTCCGATAGCGGTGGTTCCTTTGCCCTGATGCTCCATAAATTTCGCGATATGGTCTTGGTGTGGTTGTTCAAAAACAGGTTCCATATGTTCCCAAGCAAATTCGTGAATGTCAAACATATCTGAACTACTGAAATCGACAACAAGATTATCTTCCAACATATGCGAATAGGTGTTGACTTCTTTGTAAATATCGAAGAGTGGTGTTTGCGCAACCATTAGCAAAGGCATGGTCTCATCTTTAAAAATTTCGGCAAGGCCATCATTTATCGCCCTAAAATATTTTTTGATTTCATTTTTTCTTTTCCCCGTGGCCGCTTCCTGACCGTGGTACATAGCCTGACCAGATCCTGATGCACTGGATCTGAATTGGAGGTGCTTTTCTTCATAGTCAAACCCTACCCGATCTTGTTTCGTTTCCGGAATTAAATCTTCAATATCATATTCTGTGAAACTGTGTTGGGTACACTCGTATAATTTAACATCATCTCTATTTAAAGATAATAAAAAGAAATTGCCATCGCCCGCAAACATTGGCATCAATGGTTTTAGGTAAAATGCATTGGAGACATAATTAAAGTCCTGAAAATATACGGGGAGTGTGTATTTATGGAAAATACCATCCGCTATAAATAAAGCGAGACCGTCTGATTGTTCTCTCCAAAATGAACTGTCATCAATAAGTTTTTGAATGGGTTCTGTAAATTTAGTGATGCTATCGGCATTTAGCCCTTTAGCTTCCAATTTATGCTTAACCTCCTTTAGCTGGTTTTTTAAAGCCAAGGGATCTTCTGCTTCGAGCACCTTTTTACCACCTCGGTGTGTGGGAATAAAAATAGAAATGCAAGTGTCTTGGGTAGTACTGTGTAAATCGGAAATTTCCTTTTTCGTTATCAATGTCATGTTCTTTTATTTAAAGGGTTAATACTTTAAAAATTTACAAATTACAATTGTATAAATGTGTGAAATCGACTAGTGTAAAATAATAAGCGTCAACCGATAAGGTAGTCAATTTTTATCAATGGGCATAGGCAATTGGCTCATACGTGCTGCTTTTTAAAAGTTGATATTGAAAGGGCCAAAAAGGAGGTGAATCTTGTATACATCATTCGGTTTTAAACACTGTATCTGTATAAAGAAGCCTACGATGTTATATTAAATGTAAATGTTTGGGTCGTGGACCACATTCCTCAGATTAGATGGGCATTACGATACGGTCTTCCAAATGGTTGGTAAATGCCAATTGAATCTCACGGACAACAACCGGAATATGACAATGGTCAACAGACAGATTATTTCTACGGGTAATAGCGGCACGCCTAATTCTAATAATATAAAGAATACAGTACCCCCTAAGATGCAGGTGGTGGCATAAATTTCCTTTTGAAATATGAGAGGTATGTTACTTAAGGAAATATCCCGAATGACCCCGCCAAAACAGGCAGTAATGGTACCCAGAGCAATACAACTTAAGGGATGCATGCCTAAAGAAATTCCGGTTTGAATGCCCACAACCGTAAAAAAGCCCAGTCCAATAGAGTCGAAAAACAACAGCACATTATGAAAATTTTTAATAATGGTCCGGAAAAGAAGTCCCGCTATGGTACTGAGCAGTACAATCAATCCCGCACCGTATTCAAATAGCCATTTTACAGGTACTTCGCCAATCAAGATGTCACGTAATGTACCACCGCCAAGTGCCGTAATAAAGGCAATGATAAAAGTACCAAATACATCCAACTTTTTTTCCATGGCTGCAAAAGTGCCGGCAATGCTAAATGCTGCAGTGCCTACAATTTCAATGACGCGAAGTGATTCCATTCCCTAGTTGGGTTTTGAGTAAAACGTTAAAACTAAATGTAGTGTTTCTGATTTTGTAAATTTCGTGAGCAGCACTAAAGAGGTATGCATACAAGGTAAGCGTTTAGGTGACTTCTTCAGAAGTTGCAAATTCTTCCATATGGGTAATGAGGGCGTTTTCTACGGTGTAAATCTGAACCCATTTCTGTTTAAGTTCCCGACCAGATCTCTTAACTTTTTGGTGTTCCTTACCCAATACGACCACGGTATTGCCTTCAACAATAAACTGTTCAGGTTCAAAATATATAATTTCCGTTTTCTCGAGAATAGTAGTGAAAAAGACACGAACACCTTCCTTTTTTTCAAAATTACCTTTCGGAATTAGTTGCGTCCCATGATAGATCCATTTTGTGTGGTCAGCAACGGTAGCAACCAATGCTTCAATATCGCCACTTTTAAACGCGTCAAACATTTGATCGACAACGGCTCTGGCTGTATTTTTCATAATGTGATGTCTTAAATTATATTTAGTAGTTAATTTAAATCCCTGTGAAAAATTATTCACAGGGATTATGTCTAATAAATCCTGATACTTAACCTAATGTAAGTACGGGTTAAAGAAATTTAAATAGTGATATGTGACTTTCTATTTCTCCCTATTGGTAATCACCCATTGTTCAAAAGCTTCCATGTAAGTTTTTAGGAAATCCCTGGTAGAATCGTTGGTCAGTTTGCCTTTTGCATCAAAAAGATCGGCAGCACCACCAATATAAGCTTCAGGTTGTGCCATGGTTGGCACATTAACAAATACCAAAGATTGTCTTAAATGATGGTTGGCGCCAAAACCTCCTATGTCTCCAATAGATACGCTGACAATGGCCCCAGGTTTTCCACTCCATGCGCCTTTCCCATATGGACGCGACCCGACATCTATTGCGTTTTTTAAAACTCCAGTTACAGAGCGGTTGTATTCAGGAGTCAGAAATAACAGTCCATCTAACGCCTTAATCTCTTTCCGTAAAGCTTTCCACTCCTTTGGCGTATCTTCTTCCAAATCTTCATTATACATGGGAAGTCCTGATATATCTACCAATTCTAGAGCCAATGATTTTGGCGCTAGTTCCATCAAGGCTTTAGCGGTTTTCAGATTATATGATTCTTTGCGTAGACTTCCTACGATGACTCCAATTTTGTACGTTTTCATAATTTTTAGTTTGTTTTTAATGAATTAATCTTTAATGATGTAGTTGCAAATTATTATGTTGAAGATTTATTCTTCACGTGTAATGTTTACTGGTCAAATTTATATGTTCATCTGCTCAGAAGATTTTGTTTAACAGTTAGTGCCCCAAGCTATACTCGGTGCTTTAGGACCAAAACGGGCACACTGGACTGGTAGCCTAATTCCTGTACCAAGGGTTTGTAGAGCATTCTGGTAAAAAAATTGCGTTTTTGATTGATAAATGCGACCATGTCACTTTCTTGAGTGTCGATAAACCTATTGATACCTTCATGGACTGAGGGATGCTCAACGGTATGGAACGAATGCGCAATGTCCTTAAATAGTAGTTGTAACAATGCTTTGTTTTCCTGTTGGGATGTGTTGAGTTTAGCTGCCTCTTTAACGTGTAACACCCTAATTTCCGAATTGTGCATTACTGCAATATTGATGAGGTATTTTAGCTCTCTGCGTTTAAAGGGAATTTTGAAATCTGTTGGGAACACAATCTGTTTGGGCGACTTAAAATCGACATCTTCAGGAATTGCCAATACAGGACAGGCAGTAACGTTTTCCATAATATCAATCGTATTCATTCCAAACACAACGGTTCTGGAACTGGTCATTCCTTTAGCCCCCATAATGACGAGATCGATATCATGTTTGGAAATAACGTTGTTAACACCATCCAATAAGGTGTTGCTTGCCGCAATGGTATAATAAGTATGTTTTGGATTTTTATCCTTTAAACGCAGTTGCTCCACCATTCTTCTGAATTTAATTTCAGTTTTTGGTCGTTCAACATTATAAGCACGATTGCCAGAATACATATAGGAATACCCTTCAATAGTATAACTATCCGCATGATAGGTATTCAGAAAATGAAACGTGCAGTCGCAATCCGAATACAGATCGAGTGCATACCGTGCTGCATTGAGGGCAGTTTTTGAGAAATCAGTCAGTAACAGTATTCTTTTGTCCATAGTGTTTCGGATGACGCTATCACGCTGGCGCCTTAATGATTTAACTTGAAATTTTTGTTAAAGGATAAGATAGTGAATTTGCTACGATTTTTAAATGACTTAAGGATAAAATTAACAGCTGAGCGTGCAACAATGGCTTAGACTGGTACAATTTTATCGATGTAATGCATGCGCTCTCGAGAAGAGTACGGTGTTGTTTTTAATTTTAGCGTCAAAAAAAAACCTTGCAATCGTTACAATTGCAAGGTTTTAAATTATTGAAGGTTTCAGACGGCCTTAAAGGTCTTACCAATTAATGACTCAAAATCATTTTTTTATAGAGAAAAGTCAGTTAGTCTTGAATTGCGCTTTTGGTGTGCAGCAAGTTGATGCTACTTCCATTCAGCGTATTATCGTCAACATCCGCATTAATTACGCGCTCAAATAAAATAGCATTAGTATTCTTGTGAAACTCAGGATACTCTTGGTTTGTAAGTACCGTATTGTTTTTAAAAGTCAATCCATTCACTGATTTAGCGTAAAGGATGGGATGATCAAAGGTTTCAAATAGATTATTCTCTATTTTGATTCCAGAATGAAAATAGCTGGTCTGATTTTCAAGATCCGGAATTTCAGGATAGATGGAAATAATGGCGGTGGTAAATTGATACATACTGGTAAGGGCATTTACAAATTTGTTATCGCGGATGGTAACGTCCGTGCAGGCGCCAGTTTCATACCAGCCGTTACTATCGCCACATAATAAAATGGCACAGCCCGAAGTGTGATCAAACAAATTATTGGCGATCAGTGTTGGTTTGGGAGTGCTAAATAATGCACCTCTTGCTCTATTATTGCGAATAGTGTTTCCTGAGAAAATTACAGATGGTGTCCAGGTTAAATTTTCAATGCCAATATCAAAAGTTGCGGGGTCAATCTCATAACCAAGATCTTTTGCGAAGATAATGCGGAATGCTTTTAATGGCGTGTCTGTAGATTTGCGTTCAGGTGTAATGGAAACAATCTTATTTTGATGGTCCCAGAGGTCCATGGTTTTTGACTTTACGAATTGTACATCATCTCCAGCGTAACCCCAATCGAACCCGTAGGCCTGAGGATGCATGTAGGTTGCAATGACCGTACGCGCATCAATTTTGTCCGTCATTTTAAGATAGGTGCCATGAATGTTTATGGCGTCGTCCATCATGCCTTCATAAAATCCATTAGTTGAGCTAATTTCCCCTTTACAACTGGAAAAATGCGTGGCGTCTGCTTGTGTTGTAAAGTAGCGCGGGTCATCATCGCCACGGAGGGCCACCTCAAAACCATCCAAAGAGATGTTTTCTGTGAGTTGGGCTAAAAGGCCCATGCCTTCAGCATAGTGCACTTTTACATTTTTTAACTCTATATTTTTACCTTTGTGGATAAAGATGCCTGGGGTTGGCCGGTAATAACTCCGCATGGCCACTACGGTTCCCGGTATTAACTTGTTGTTTTTCCAATGGTGGGCTTTTATAAGGCCCGGAGATAGTTCGCTCACGCTGGAGGTACCCACAGCAATATCACCACTATTGTAGAGAATGCGTTTGGTGTCTTCTTCAAAGGCGATGCCAGCAATAGGTTGCATTTCCCATCCTTCCCCAGTATTATAAAAAATGCTATCTCTAATGGTATAAGATACCCATGATGCAGTCTCAAAAACAATGCTTCCGGCTACCGTATCATTTTCGACAATTTTTACTTGTGCGATATGAGGCTTTTCAAAATCGATACTTAAATTTTTTATGGTCAGGTTCGTATTTTCAATCAGTGCTAAAGGCAGCATGCGCCCGTAGAACATTAGGTCAGAGCCATTGCCGTCTAAGGTGAGATTCTTAAAACCATCCAATTCTATCCCTACTATTTTGGGATTGTCTTGGTCATGGTTGGAAATATAGTATTCTCGGATCAGGGCGCCTCCGGGATGAAATTCATAACGTCCTTTTTTAAATTGAATCACGACAGAATCTCCAGCAACTATTTCAGCTTTAATTTTTTGAAGCGCCAATGCAATTTTAGGAGCGCTATTCTCTTTCAGATTTGGCAACACCCCATAGGTGTCCAACTGGAAGGTTTTTACTTTGGTTTGTGCTTGAAGTGTAACAGTCAAACAAAAAATTAAGAGAAAGAGTAGAACAGTATTTTTCAACATGATGATTTTTAATGAGATAGTGAATAAGGTTATTTTGGGGAGACAAAATAATCAATAAAGCCGATAGGTCCATGGCAACTGAGCTATATTTTAATACCTGTTATTTCAATGCGTTGAGACCATTTATAAACCTGTTATTTAGGTAAGGCATAGATACAAAAAAACCTCGCTAATTTTTAAATTAACAAGGTTTTAATAAGTGTTGCCACATTGTGACCCGACTGGGGCTCGAACCCAGGACCCTAACATTAAAAGTGTTATGCTCTACCAACTGAGCTATCGAGTCATTATCCCTGGTGAGGGTTAAATCATAATTTCATTAGCAAAACTTTAGTGGAATAAAGTATGCGTTTTTAAAGGAAAAAAACCTTGCTAATTTTAAATTAACAAGGTTTAAACTAGTGTTGCCACTTTGTGACCCGACTGGGGCTCGAACCCAGGACCCTAACATTAAAAGTGTTATGCTCTACCAACTGAGCTATCGAGTCATTTCCCTAATGAGGGTGCAAATATAAAAGCTTTTATCAATATACCAAACCCTTTTTTAAAATAATTTTTTGTTTTTTTGCAGTGGCTTCGGCTATGTTTTTAAGAATCAATTTATAAGGGGAGTTATGAAAATTATTTTAATAGGGTATATGGGGTCTGGGAAATCGACAATTGGCAAAAATGTATCGAAAATGCTCAATTTTGACTTTATCGACTTGGACGATTATATACAGGAAAGGGAACAACTGACCATCCCTCAAATTTTTGATCGTAAAGGTGAAATCTATTTCAGAAAGAAAGAACACGTTTATTTAAATGAGGTTTTGGAACGTAATAATGTGGTGGTATCACTTGGAGGTGGTACGCCGTGTTATGGCAGTAATATGGCGGCTGTTTTGAGCGCAAAAGATGCGCTCAGTGTCTATTTAAAAAGTAGTATCCCAAATCTTGTGCAGCGTTTGTTGCCAGAACGAGTAGGGCGGCCTTTAATAGCTCATATTACAACTGAGGAAGATCTGACGGAGTTTATTGGTAAGCATCTTTTTGAGCGCTCGTATTATTACAGGCAAAGCAATAAGATCTTGATGACGGATGGGAAATCGGTTTCTGAAATAACGGAAGAAATTGTCCGACTATTTTAAATAGGCTTCATAGGTTTTACCGGTTAAAATAACTTCTACATGTTCGTGGAGTGACGTGGAGAGTGAAATCCCTTTATAATCAGCTTTGACTGGGAATTTCTTGTGGTTTCGATTGACCAATACCGCCGTTTTAAACCGTTTTAAAGGCACGTTTAAGAAGTGTTTTACACCATATATCAGGGTCGTTCCGGAGTTCAGGACGTCGTCAATCAGCACAATTGATTTATTGGTGTAAGCTGACGCATCAATAGATGTTTTAATCGCTTCTAAAGGATTCTTTTTATCAATAATCACTTTACAAAGCACCACCTCCAAGTCTGAAATCTTATCAAGATTAGCCTTCAGTTTTTTGGCTAAAATATAGCCATTGGAATCTATGCCTGCTAAAATTACTTCTGCACCATCGACATTACTCTCGTAAATTTGATAGGCGATGCGTCTGATTTTATGGTTAATTTCCTGATGGTTTAAAATTACTTGTTTAGACTCGGTCATGCTACTATTTGTTTTTTCAAAGATAATTAAAGCGTTTATTTAATCGGCGTCATCAGTCTCATAAAAATCATCAATATCCCGACGGTCTTTCTTGGTTGGCCGGCCGACACCTTTTTTCCGGTAATAATCTTTAGAGTATTTTAAAAGTTCTTGGGCTTCAAACGCTTCTTTTGGTGTAGTATCGGTAATGTAAATACTGACTAATTTGGCACCCAAACGGCTTGGTGGGATGTCATTAACCGTCAGCTGATAATTGATCTGATTTTTTCGTAATTCGACCTTGTCAGTAGGGAAAACTTCGCGACTCGGTTTCGCTACTTGACCATTGATTTTGATATGACCTTTTTTGCATGCTTCTGTGGCAATAGTGCGTGTTTTATAGTATCTCACGCACCATAGAAATTTGTCTATTCGCATATTAAAATTTTTAAAACAACGTTAATGTTGTTGTGCAAACATATTATATTATTGTATCTTGCCGGCAAAAATAAGCATTATTGAAATACCACCTGAACGTGTGTTTTAATTGTCTTAGGTAATGGTTTTGAGTCCGATACCTATTGCTTTTGAAAATGAATAAAATTAAATTGATGAAATTAAAAGCCTACGCACTGTTAACATTCTGTTTTTTAATGCTATTGTCTTCCTGTAAAAAGGATGATGACGATGCTATAACACAAGTTCCAGAGCGTGACCGCACGGAACAGCAATTAGCAGATTTTGATTCACTAAAGAGCTATTTGAAAACCCATTACTACAACCGTACCTCCTTTACACAACCTGGAAATCACTCCATATCAGAATTAATTATTTCTGAATTGCCTAAAGATGGTAGTGGCAATTATTTGCCTATGCCAGATCCGACAAACAATCAGTTGTTAAGCGAGGCGGTAAATATTGATGCTCCTAAAACGACAACCTATTTAGACACGGAATATCAATATTATATTTTAGAGTTGAATGAAGGTGGGGGTGTCAATCCGAATTTTTCCGATAAAGTGAGACTAAACTATAACGGTTTTCTTAGTAATGGCACGTCTTTTGACGGCACCGTCACACCAACCGATTTCGATTTAATGAATTTGATTCCAGGATGGAGAGAAGTGATTCCACAATTTAAAACCTCCTCTAATTTTGTAGAGAATGCGGATGGTACAGTAACCTTTAATAATTATGGCTTAGGGGTTATGTTCTTACCTTCAGGTTTGGGTTATTTTAGCAGTCCAACGGCGACCATTCCTGCATATTCTAATATAAATTTCAAATTTGAATTATACCAATCAGAAATTGCTGATCATGACGGTGATGGTATTCCGTCATATATGGAAGACTTAAATGGCGATAAGAACTTGTTTAATGATGATACCGATGCAAATAATGTTCCTAATTTTTTAGATGGAGATGATGATGGTGATCGGGTATTGACCATAAATGAAATGACCAGGCAAACGTATACGGTTAATGAAGCCAACGGAGATACAGAGCCTGTTTTGGCCGAAGGTGAATATGAAAGAAGCAGGGAAGTAAAAGATGGCATCATCACGATAAAAACCCTTAAAATTGTCGATGCTGACGGCGACGGTATTGCGGATCATTTACAGAAATCCGTTACTACAGATTATAGTAAATAGTTTCACATTTAAAATAGATCAAAAGAAAAAGCCGTCTCAAAACTAATTGAAACGGCTTTTTTTATATTCTTGTCTTGGGCAGCTGTTCGAGAATAGATCTCCAATATTCAGCTCTCAGACAGGTTGCATAACTATTGAGACACCTTCTTTTCTGTTCTTGTAGACCATTTTAAAGCGCAATTGAGAGACTCAAAATCAATTGGTCGGGTCTGGTGTCAAGTCTACTTGGTGGTACACCAACAGAATTATCAATAAAAGTGCCTTCGTTTTTACTAAACCCTCTCTCGTATCTTAAATCGACACCAAAACCATTAAAATTGGCGCCTACACCAAAATTGAGGCCCACGCTAAAATCATTCTCGATGTCATCAATCGTAATGCCATCAAATGAAGTATCTACAATGTACTGTAAGGATGGTCCTGCAAACACACTCACTGGGCCTAAAAGCTTTGTGCCCACTATTAGCGGCGCATCAATCTTTTTCATCTTAAAATCGCTGCTGTCATATGTACTTTTAGTTTGGGTATAGACGAGTTCGGGTTTAAAATAAAACCGGTCTCCAACTTTTCCATAGACCCCTAAATGAAAGCCTACGTTGCGATCAGGGTGTTTTGCGTTATCTCCGATAGACTGAAAATAATCGCCATTGCCGTTATAGTTTAAACCAGCTTTGACTCCAAAACCGTTTCCATTTTGTGCGTAGGAACCCAAAGAGAATGCTAAAAAAGCAACACTTGCTAAGATGAAATGCTTACTTCTCTTAGTGTTGTTCCTAAAATGATCTTGAAATGTTTTTAAAATTTTCATAATTTTAGATTTTAAGTTGATGTTTGATACAGTCAAAAACGTTGCCAAACGCTATTTATTTTATCCCTGCGGAAATTTCGAATACAAAAAGGGCCTTCTTTATACTTAAGAAAGCCCCTTTATTTTAGTTATAATTTAAGTCTTCAAGCTGAGTCAGGCTCAGCAGATCTATAAACCTTTATTTTTTTCTGGCGATAACTTTATCAGCAGCCTTGATGATGGATGCGCTATTTAAGCCATATTTTTCCATAAGTTGCGCTGGTGTTCCAGATTCTCCAAAAGTGTCTTGAGTGGCCACAAATTCTTGAGGTGCAGGATGATGTAATGCCAATACTCGGGCAACACTTTCTCCTAATCCACCCATATAGTTATGTTCTTCAGCGGTTACCACACAGCCCGTTTTGCCCACAGATTTTAAAATAGCCTCATCATCCAATGGTTTTATGGTATGGATATCGATTACTTCTGCTGAGATGCCTTTGTCGTTCAAGGCTTTTGCCGCTTCTAGTGCTTCCCAAACCAAATGTCCGGTAGCTATGATGGTGACGTCAGTACCTTCCGTAAGTTGAAATGCTTTTCCAATTTCGAAGGTTTGATCTTCTGGGGTAAAATTAGGAACTGATGGGCGACCAAAACGCAAGTAAACAGGACCTTTATGATCTGCAATAGCGATGGTAGCGGCTTTGGTTTGATTGTAATCGCAGGTATTGATAACCGTCATGCCTGGTAACATTTTCATCAATCCAATATCTTCTAAAATCTGGTGGGTAGCACCGTCTTCACCTAAAGTCAAACCTGCGTGAGATGCACAAATCTTAACATTCTTGTCAGAATAGGCCACACTTTGTCTGATCTGATCGTACACACGACCTGTAGAAAAGTTAGCAAAGGTTCCTGTAAAAGGAATTTTTCCGCCAATAGTCAAACCTGCTGCCATACCAATCATATTAGCTTCAGCAATTCCTACTTGATAGAAACGTTCTGGATGGTTCTTTTTAAAATCGTCCATTTTTAAGGAGCCAATCAAATCGGCACAAAGCGCAACTACGTTTTCATTGGTTTGTCCCAATTCCGTAAGTCCCGCTCCAAATCCTGAACGTGTATCTTTATTTCCTGTATTTGTATATGTTTTCATATCTAATATCGTAATTCGTAAAACTAAAATGGTTTAATAGTCGCCCAATGTTTCTGCATTCTGCTCCATTCCCATGGCCAATTGCTCATCATTAGGGGCTTTTCCGTGCCATGCGTGGGTATGCATCATAAAATCAACACCATTACCCATAACCGTTTTTAAAAGTACACAAACGGGTTTGCCTTGTCCTGTTTTGGATTTTGCAACCGCCATTCCTTTTAAGATTTCGTCAATATTATTTCCTTGATTGATCTCTACAACGGTCCAGCCAAACGCTTCAAATTTTTCCTTCACGTTACCCAATGGCAAGACAACATCTGTTGGTCCATCAATTTGTTGGCCGTTAAGATCTATTGTTGAGATAAGGTTGTCTACATTATTACCTGCAGCGTACATGATTGCTTCCCAGTTTTGACCTTCTTGCAATTCACCATCACCGTGTAAACTGTATATTAAATGCGAATCGTTATTCAATTTTTTAGCTTGCGCTGCGCCAATAGCAACAGACATACCTTGGCCCAAAGACCCAGAGGCTACGCGAATTCCTGGTAAACCTTCGTGAGTGGTTGGATGCCCTTGCAAACGGGAATTGATCAATCTGAAGGTGCTCAATTCTTCTACAGGAAAATAACCTGCTCTTGCCAACACGCTATAAAATACTGGCGATATATGACCGTTAGAAAGGAAGAACAAATCTTCGCCTATCCCGTCCATATCAAAAGTATCCTTTCTGTCCATAATCTCATTGTACAGCGCTACAATAAATTCTGCGCAGCCTAATGAGCCTCCTGGATGGCCAGAATTGACCTTGTGTACCATACGGAGAATATCTCTGCGTACTTGGGTTGTTAAATCTTCTAATTGTTGTGTGTTTGACATTTTATAAAAAGTTAGTTTTATGCTGCAAAAGTAGCCTTTTTAAGCCCGACATCAAAGTTGATAATGACGCACTTATTAACGAATTGCTCGGTTTTGCTAACAATTGTAGGAAAGGGTTCACGGGAAAAGTTACGGGTATTTCATACCTAAATGATCAATTGGTTTAAACCACATATTTTTTGTAAAGTTTTACTAAGAGCTCTTTATCTTCAGCAGTGCATTACATATCTTTGCCAGCTTATTAGACCCACCTAAAATTTAGAAGCAAAGCGCTGTAGGATTTGGAGGTGGCCTAATTCTGTTTTTTAGCGGCATCCTTAGTATGATTGGTCGGCAACAATGTTTAACAAGAAGTTTATTTTGAGTTGACAAAAGAGATAACTATTGTGAATTCAATGGGAACTGCGCTGAGGACGTATATGATATTAATAAAAAATACCTGCTTCAAAACTCAATGTGATCGTTTTCAGATTGATCTAAAAAAGATGTAGGTTTACTACTTATGAAATTCGAATTAAAAGGAAAAGACCTTCAGAGCAAGGCAAGAGCAGGGGTTCTTACTACAGATCATGGGGTTATTGAAACCCCTATTTTTATGCCGGTTGGCACTGTAGCCTCTGTAAAAGGTGTCCACCAGAGAGAACTAAAAAATGATATCAATGCAGATGTCATTTTAGGGAATACTTATCATCTATATTTACGTCCGCAAACCAGAATCCTGGAACAGGCGGGTGGTTTGCATAAATTTATGAATTGGGATCGCAATATCTTAACGGATTCAGGCGGGTACCAAGTTTATTCACTTTCTGCAAATCGCAAAATTAAGGAGGAAGGCGTAAAATTTAAATCGCATATAGACGGTAGTTACCATACGTTTACTCCTGAGAATGTGATGGAAATTCAACGTACCATTGGTGCCGATATTATCATGGCCTTTGATGAATGTACGCCCTATCCTTGCGATTATAATTACGCCAAACGCTCCATGCACATGACGCATAGATGGTTGGACCGATGTGTGAACCATTTAGAGAAACTCCCTTTTAAATACGGATACGAGCAAAGTTTTTTTCCTATTGTTCAGGGAAGTACCTATAAAGATTTGCGTTTGCAATCTGCCGAATATATTGCCAATGCCGGAGCGGTAGGAAACGCCATAGGAGGGCTTTCAGTTGGGGAGCCTGCCGAAGAAATGTACGCTATGACTGAAGTAGTGTGCGGGGTGTTGCCAGAAGATAAACCACGCTATTTAATGGGGGTGGGTACGCCTATCAATATTCTGGAAAATATCGCTTTAGGTATAGATATGTTTGATTGTGTGATGCCAACGCGTAATGCCCGAAATGGGATGTTGTTTACCGCGCACGGTACCATCAACATTAAAAATAAAAAGTGGGAAGACGATTTTTCTGCCTTGGATGAGATGGACATGACTTATGTCGATACGGAATATTCCAAAGCTTATTTGCGCCACTTGTTTAGCGTAAATGAGCGCTTGGCCATGCAAATTGCCACCATTCATAACCTCGGATTTTATTTATGGTTGGTCAGAGAAGCAAGAAAACATATCTTAGCCGGAGATTTCAGACCTTGGAAAGAAATGATGGTGAAACAGATGGATAAACGGTTGTAGAAGTTGAAATTGAAGTTGAAATAGAAATTGAAGTTGAAATTGAAGTTGAAGTGATGTTGATCATAACGCATTATAAATAACCCGTAGTCACCAGACATTGAAAATCTTAGATTGGTACATATTAAAACGTTATCTCCTCACTTTTGTGATGATGTTATTGCTGTTTATACCTATCGGTATCACGGTAAATCTTGCCGAAAAAATTGGTAAGATTCTTGAAAATAATGTGCCTTTTTGGGAAGTAGCGGTGTATTATCTCAACTTTACCATTTACTTTGCCAACTTATTATTCCCAATATTTTTATTTCTATCGGTAATTTGGTTCACCTCCAAACTCGCCAACAATACTGAAATTGTAGCCTTTTTAAGCTCAGGGGTGTCGTTCTCCCGTTTCTTGCGACCTTATATTATTGGGGCGACCATCATCTCCATATTTGCAATGGTTTTGGGGTTTTATCTTGCGCCAATTGCCAGCCAAGGGTTTAATGAATTCACCTATAAATATTTAAAAAGTGCCCGACATCAACAACCGGGGCAGAATATCTTTAGACAGATAAACGACACGGATTTTATTTACGTGAGTAGTTTTGATGTCGCTCAGAAAAGAGGGTATAACTTCACTTTGGAGCATATTGAAAAGAACGAATTAAAATACAAAATTTTCGCGAATTCCATCGTTTATTCTGAAAAGGACAGTACCTATAAATTGTTCAATTATTACAAAAGAACCATAACCGATAACGGTGACATCATTGAGAATTCCAGACGTAAGGATACCGTATTTTCTTTTGATTTGGACGATTTGACGCCGGTCAATTACATTGCAGAAACCAAACCTTACTCAGAATTGGTAGACTTTATTGATAAAGAAAAGGCCCGGGGTTCTTCAAATATTGGCCGCTATGAGGTAGTGAAATATAAAAAATGGAGCTTACCTGTAGCGGTATTTATTTTAACCATTATTGCCGTGTCCGTATCGTCTATTAAACGAAGAGGAGGGATGGGCGTTAACTTGGCCTTCGGTATTACGACCGCCATGGTTTATGTGTTTTTCGATAAGGTGTTTGGGGTTTTGGCCGAGCAATCTGATTTTTCGCCATTAATAGCCGTATGGCTTCCTAATGTGGTCTTTGGTATTTTGGCAGTCTATCTCCTCTACAATGCAAAACGCTAAACTCAAAAATTACCTACACCTTCATTTTCTGATTTTTATTGCCGGATTTACCGCTATTTTGGGTGAACTGATTACCATTGGTTCCATTCCGCTAGTCTGGTACCGCATGGTTATCGCCGGAATTTTGATGTTTCTTTACATCAAACTGATCAAACTGCAAATTAAGATTGACAAACGGGCCATGCTCAAGTTTTTTGCTGCGGGTGTCATCATTGCACTACATTGGATTACATTTTTTGAGGCCATTAAACAATCCAATATCTCCATCACGCTGGCCATGTTTTCTACGGGCGCATTTTTCGCTTCGTTTATTGAGCCGCTGTTTTATAAACGTCGGATTATCTGGTATGAAATTCTATTCGGTCTGATTGTCATTATTGGAGTGTTCTTGATTACGCATGGCGAATTAAAATATATCAATGGTATTATTTTGGGTGTGGTATCGGCATTATTGTCAAGTCTTTTTGCCGTAATTAACGGTACTTTTATTCAAAAGCACTCGGCTACGGTCATCTCATTTTATGAATTTGTAAGCGGCGTGGTATTTCTGAGCGTTTTCATCCTTGTTTTCAAAGGCGGTTTCAATGAAAACTTCTTTACACTCGCTACTTCAGATTGGGTGTACCTCTTTATTTTAGCCTCCATATGTACGGCGTATGCCTTTATAGGATCTGTAAAGGTGATGAAGTTTATCAGTCCTTATACGGTGGTTTTATCCTACAATTTGGAGCCTGTTTATGGCATAACCCTAGCACTTATATTGTTTCCGGAAACTGAAACCATGGGACCTCAATTTTATTATGGGGCCGCGCTGGTATTGCTGGCAGTCCTATTGGATGGGGTCTTAAAAAACGTCATTTCTTACCGCGATAGAAAACGAAAGCGCTACAAAATCGATTAATTATTTAGAGTTGCTTTGATTATACGTACCTTTGCAGAGACCTCTAAAAAATACCGTATTTTTCGTATTATTGAGTTTATAACAACGGAAAAAATACGTAGGTTTGTAGGCTAACTAATAATTAAACCTTAAATTTCTATGGAGTATTTAGAATTTGAGCTTCCCATAAAAGAACTAGAAGATCAACTATCAAAGTGCCAAGTCATTGGTAAAGAAAGTGATGTTGATGTCACTCAAACCTGTGAGCAAATTGAGAAGAAGCTCATCGCTACTAAGAAAGATATTTATAAAAATCTTACAGCGTGGCAGCGTGTACAGTTATCACGCCATCCCAATAGACCATATACCTTAGATCATATTAAAGCCTTATGTGGCGATTCTTTTTTGGAGTTGCACGGCGATAGAAATGTTAAGGATGATAAAGCCATGATTGGTGGTTTGGGTAAGATTGGCAATCAATCTTATATGTTTATTGGCCAGCAAAAAGGGTACAACACTAAAACGAGACAGTATCGTAATTTTGGAATGTCAAATCCTGAAGGCTATCGTAAAGCATTACGCTTGATGAAGTCAGCCGAGAAGTTTAAAATCCCTGTAGTTACTTTAATTGATACTCCTGGTGCTTATCCAGGTTTGGAAGCTGAAGAACGCGGACAAGGGGAAGCCATTGCGAGAAACATATTGGAAATGACCCGTTTAAAGGTGCCAATTATCTGTGTGATTATTGGCGAAGGTGCCTCTGGCGGCGCATTGGGCATCGGTGTTGGAGATCGTGTATTAATGATGGAAAACACTTGGTATTCGGTCATTTCTCCAGAATCCTGCTCGTCTATTCTATGGCGTAGCTGGGAGTACAAAGAACAGGCCGCAGAAGCATTAAAGCTTACCGCACCTGATATGAAAAAAATGAAATTAGTTGACGATATTATTAAAGAGCCTTTGGGAGGTGCGCACACTAACCGCGAAGAAGCCTTTTTGTCAGTTAAAAAAGCCATAGAAAAATCTTTTGCTGAGCTTAAAAACTTATCACCAAAAGATTTGGTGAAAAATCGCATGGAAAAATATGCAGATATGGGTGTCTATAAATAACAACGCCCTCATACTATAACAAGAATCAAAACTGGAGTTGTTAACTTCGGTTTTTTTTGTCCTTATTAACAATATAATCAAGTTATTAACAGTTACATTGTTAATGACCTGTTAAGATTGAAGACTGATAAATCGGCTTCTTTCTTTACAATTTATTTACTTTCGCATTCATGAAGCAACCAAATCAGATACAAGGCTACAAAGTAGACAAAAGCACAATTATAAGCTTAGAGAAGGGTAAAATACCACCTCAAGCCATTGATTTAGAAGAAGTTGTGCTTGGAGCCATGATGATTGATAAAAAAGGTGTGGATGAAGTAATTGACATCCTCAGTCCTGATGCGTTCTATAAAGACGCTCATAAACACATCTTTGAAGCCATTTTTAAATTGTTTGAAAACAGTGAACCGGTGGATTTATTAACCGTTTCCAGTCAACTTAAGAAAGATGCAAAATTAGATTTGGTGGGTGGCGATTTTTACCTGATTTCGTTAACCCAACGGGTGTCCTCTTCAGCGCATATTGAGTTTCATGCCCGTATCATTTTACAGAAATTTATACAGCGTAGTCTGATCAAAATTTCCAACGAAATTATTGAAGAAGCCTATGATGAAACCAAGGATGTTTTCGACTTGTTAGATCAGGCCGAAGCCAAACTTTACGAAGTCACCCAAGGCAATATCAAAAAATCGACTGAAACTGCTCAGAGTTTGGTAATTCAGGCAAAAAAGAAGATTGAAGATATTTCCAACAAGGAAGGCTTGAGTGGTATTCCGTCAGGCTTTGATAAACTGGATAAGTTGACCTCAGGCTGGCAGGAAAGTGATTTGATCATTGTGGCAGCGCGTCCAGGTATGGGTAAAACAGCGTTGACCTTATCAATGGCGCGAAATATTGCGGTAACCCACAACATTCCCGTGGCTTTTTTCTCATTAGAGATGGCATCGGTGCAGTTAATTACCCGTCTAATTTCAAGTGAAACGGGCTTGTCTTCTGAAAAGTTGCGTACCGGGAAGCTAGAGAAACACGAGTGGGAACAATTAAACGTAAAGGTAAAGGCTTTAGAGAAAGCACCGCTATTTATTGACGATACCCCATCGCTTTCCATTTTCGATTTACGGGCAAAAGCCCGTCGTTTGGCTTCGCAATACGGTATTAAGATGATCATAATTGATTATTTGCAATTAATGACCGCCGGTGGCAGTCAAAAAGGCGGAAACAGGGAACAGGAAATTTCTACAATTTCCCGTAACCTTAAGGCCTTGGCCAAAGAATTGAGTGTTCCGGTAATTGCCTTATCCCAATTATCGCGTGCCGTCGAAACACGTGGTGGGAGCAAAAGACCACTACTCTCAGATTTACGTGAATCTGGTGCCATCGAGCAGGATGCGGATATTGTATCCTTCATTTATAGACCGGAGTATTACAAAATTGACGAGTGGGATGATGAAGAACGATCGCCAACCGAAGGCCAAGCGGAGTTTATCATTGCGAAGCATAGAAATGGTGGCTTGGAAAACATCAGACTGAAATTTATCGGACATCTTGGTAAATTTGATAACCTAGATGATTTTGATACGCCATTTGGTGAGTTCCATTCTAAAATGAATGCTGCAGCCAATGACAATACATTTAATTCCAGTAATTTCCCGTCGCCATCGGATGCGTTCGATCCTCCTCCAATGGATGATGATGACGATAATGATGTACCATTTTAAAATCTCAGGGTTTCATTCCTTTTTTTAAGTGTATAAGATTATCTTTGGATGATTTTAAAACAGGATAACCAATGGAGAAAAGACGTACAACCAATTTATTGCTATTAGTTATTGTTGTGCCTCTGGTTTTTTATGTATTAAAAATCCTATCCTTTATTTTTATCCCATTGGCGTTCTCTATGTTTATAGCGCTTTTGTTTTTGCCGCTAATGCGTTGGTTGGGCAAAAAAGGGGTTCCTAAATATGTCAGTATTTTTATTGTCATTCTTCTAATTCTGTTGGGACTCGGGGTCACGGCAGAATTGATCCATTTGTCCAGTAAGCAAATCCTCTCTTCGGATAGTACCTTTTTTGCGCAGGCGGAGGTGAAATTACGCCATCTGAAGGACTCCTTCGAGTCCTATTTTGGTGTAGAATTGGGCAAAAACGGCAACATTATGGCCCAAATTGCGGAAACCAAAAACATTGGGTCAGTGGTTGGCTTTGTGGGAAGTTTTTTAAGTATGTCCCTCACCACCGCCTTTTTTACGGTATTGTGGTTGGCAGAGTCGATCAACGTCCAAAAACTGATGAATGCCACCTTACTTAAGCAGAGGCATACCTCCGTAAAGACCTTCCTCAAAATTGAAAACGACCTCATAAAATTTATTAAAGTTAAATTTTTAGTCAGTTTGGGTACCGGCATCTTTACTGGGTTGGCCTGTGTGTATTTTGATGTTAGTTTTCCAATATTCTGGGGACTTTTTGCCTTTGTGATCAACTTCGTACAAATGATCGGTTCGTTTATTTCAGTCATCAGTTTATCTCTTTTTGCCTTCGTAGAGCTGGATACGACGAGTACCTTGCTCATCTTTATGCTGGCCATCACTTTGGTGCAAGTAGTGTTCGGGGCTATTTTAGAACCTATCTTTATGGGAAAATCCTTTGCTATAAACATCATTGCGGTTTTGGTGATGTTGATGTTTTGGGGCTTTATCTGGGGCATTCCAGGCATGATTATGTCTATTCCAATCACCGTTTTTATCAAAATTATATTGGAACAGTTTCCTAATACGAAGATCATAGCCAGTCTGCTGTCTGGAAAAGAACTCGTCCTTAAAAAATAACGGCTTTTAATATTCGTCCAAAGCGTTTTATTACGGCTTTATTTTTGTTTATCTTTCCATTGAAGATAAGCACCATTTGAGTCTATGACTTTTATAGTGCCATCACTGTAAAAATTCTAAGTTTGAAAACACTACTTACCCTAGTCATATTCTTCTGTATTTCCCTCAATTCGTTCGCATCCTACATTCTAATTCCTATGGATGCTGAGGGGCAAAAGGACCATTTAAAAGCCTATGGTGTCACCTATTGGTCACTCGAAAGGCAATTAAAGGTAAACTGGTTGCTCAACTATCGGGGTGGTTCATTTTTAGTACCTGATAGTCCTGAAATTCAAAGAGAATGCCAAATTAGAGGCGTTTCTTTTGAGATTATTTCCGATGCCAAAACTGAAGAAATTCTCCAATTAATCAGCAGTCCTTCCCAAAACATGGAAGCTGTAGTGCTTGAAAAAGCTCCAAAAATTGCCGTGTATTCCCCTAAAGGGAATCCGCCTTGGGATGATGCCGTGACCATGGTGCTAACTTATGCTGAAATTCCTTATGAAACCATTTATGATGAAGAAGTTTTAAATGATGCTTTAGTACTTTATGATTGGCTCCATCTGCATCATGAAGATTTTACCGGACAGTACGGCAAATTCTACCGCACTTATAAATCTGCAGCCTGGTATATAGAAGATAAAAAACAATCAGAAGCCTTGGCGGCTAAGTTGGGTTATGATAAAGTCTCGGAACAAAAATTGGCTGTAGCCTTAAAGATCCGCGATTATGTTGTGGGCGGCGGGTTTATGTTTGCCATGTGCAGCGCTACGGATAGCTTCGATATTGCTCTAGCGGCTGAAGGAATTGACATATGCGAACCAATGTTTGACGGGGATGCCAGCGAACCCAACTATCAAAGTAAGCTAGATTTCGATAAAACCTTTGCATTTAAAGACTTTATTTTAGAACGCAATCCTAACATCTATGAGTTTTCGTCCATCGATATGACTAACAAACGTCAAATCCCGATGACCACAGATTACTTTACCTTAATGGATTTCTCTGCAAAATGGGATCCTATCCCAACCATGTTGTGTCAGAATCATACCGCTTTAGTAAAGGGATTTATGGGACAGACTACTGCATTTGCCCGAGAACATATCAAATCTAATGTGTTGGTGATGGGCGAAAACAAAACTAATGGCGAGGCAAAATACATCCATGGCATTAAAGGAAAGGGTTTTTTTACCTTTTATGGCGGTCATGATCCGGAGGATTACACCCATAAAGTAGGCGATCCCAAAACGGAATTGGAGCTTCATCTCACCTCACCGGGGTACCGTTTGATCTTAAATAATGTGCTTTTTCCGGCTGCCAAGAAGAAAAAACAGAAAACCTGATACCCTCCAGATGTTAGAAATCTACATATAATAAGGGAATTTTTTAGGTTGTAAGGGCTTTGCGACAGTAAAGTTTAGCAATCAGTTAACTACTAAAGGCGTAACTATTTATTTTTGATCGACTTTTGAACAGATTTGAGAACCATAAGAAAGCTTAGGGCGCTCATATGGCTAACCAACGATTGCTATCATACTTTAAAATTAAACCAGATCTATGTCTACAAAAGAGAACATATTAAATAAAATACAAATACTTATCGCCAGTAGTTTTAAGACACCAGAAGAAGCGTTCGCGTTTTTTGATGCTGACAAGGACGGGAAATTATCTAAAAAAGAGATTTCGGAGCTGCTCCGTAAAGCTGAGATTAGCGGACTCATTAGGGGCATGGTCACATCAAAACTTATAGAAGGCTATGATAAGGATAATGATGCACTGGTGAGTTGGCAAGAATTTAAAACTGCCGTTTCTGAAATTAAAAATTAAATAATAAGTCCCTTATAATGCTGTACTACATTAAACAATTTTTTCGATTATTCTTGGCATCAGTAGTATACTGGTCCTTTGCATTCTGTTTTTTTATCCTGATACGCTATCTGGGTAGAGAACAGGAACAGGTAGATGCCATACAACAGAGTAGGGTGTTGCCAGTATCTGAATACCTATTATTCGGCGTTGTGTTAGGGGTCATGGTGGCCATTGTGTACACCGTTGTGGAATATGCCTTTGATAAGTTTTTATCCAAAGCATTGAATTTGGGATTGATTTTATTTTTTAAATCCATCATTTACTTGATATTCCTTATTTTCTCATTGACCATTATTGCCTATTTAGCGGAAGACTACATCGGCGTCGATTTCCCCAACCATACTGGATGGTGGATGTCTAACAAGATTTTTTGGATGGTTACAGCCTATTTTATCATTTGTTCGCTGCTATTTTCATTTATCAGATTGGCCAACGATAAATTTGGAAAGGGAATTATCTTCAAAATGCTCATTGGACGGTATAAAAATCCGCGGGAAGTAGAGAAGATTTTTATGTTTTTAGACATGAAATCCTCTACTGCTCATGCCGAAAAATTGGGGCATTTAAAATACAGCATGCTCATTCAGGATTGTTTTTTCTATCTCAACAAGATTATAAATAAGTACGATGCTGAAGTGTATCAGTATGTAGGTGATGAAGCAGTATTGAGTTGGACACCAAAAAGAGGCATTAGAAACCTTAATTGTATCAGATTGTTCTTCGATTTTGACCGGAAATTAAAACGTCATTCACGCTATTATAAGAAAAAGTATGGTGTTCAACCAGAGTTTAAGGCGGGGCTACATACTGGGAAAATTATTATTGCCGAAGTGGGAACGGTAAAAAAGGAATTGGCTTACCATGGCGATGTGATCAATTCAACCTCGCGTATTCAAGAAAAATGTAATGATTATAAAGAGTCTTTATTAATCTCTGAAGACTTAATGAATAAACTAAAGTTGACTTCTAAGTTCGAAGCCATTTCTCTTGGTGATGAATTATTGGATGGCAAAACTGAGGAACTCAAGATTTTTGCCATCCATAGAAAGTAGATAAGGAGCAATGACGACCTTAAAAGGTGTAGGACATGGCCACGCCTCTGTAGTCATCTCCTAAGAAATTACGACCGGCTGTAGGCGAAACTCTAAGCGATGCGTCTTTCGTTTTATGCAGTTCAGGAACTAGAATACCTGTAGCGGCACCCAAACCATAACCAATTAAAACATCGGTTAGGAAATGTTGTCCTGCTTTTATCCTGAAATACCCTACAGTAGCAGGAACAGCGGCAGCGGCAGCCCAAACAAAGAACTTGCCTTTAGCATCAGGATTGTAATCTGAATAGACTTTAGCGGCAAAAAATGTAGCAGTTGCAGAAGCAGCAACGTGACCTGAGTAGAAAGATCGTTGGCCACTATTGCTCTAGCGTCTGTCCATTTTTAAATTTTCGTCGTATATATAAGGGCGCGACTTGTCAACCAATCCAGCCGTGATAGAAAAAAGAGCGGCAGTAGTGGAAAGACTTTCTAGATACATTCCTAAAAATTGGCCGGTATGGTCGTTAATGTCATCGTTAAATAATAGCACAAATGGTGCGGCGAAAGAAATGGCAAAAGGAATGTCACTAATACTACTAGCGCTTTCTGAATTGTATCCAGCAGCCCATCGGTTAATCCCGCTGATATCATTTTTGTCTAAGGCATTTAATTCCTCAATGGTGATGCCTTCTTTATCTTGTATGAGCATCAAACCGTAAGCACTACCACCTAATCCGGCTCCCAGCCAAATGCCGTCTCTTACCCAATTCCATTCGTATGGTGTATTATTCTGTTGTGCATTTGAGCTTATGGTAATTAGCAAGGTAAGGATAAAAAGAATTTTTTTCATAAAATAGATTTTAGGTTATTGATTGGATCTCGTGGCGAAAATAGAAAAGTAGGTGCAGGTGCAGTAACGGTTATCCCACAAAAGTTAACTCAATTATGGGAGGGTACTGAACAACAAAAATCCGGTTCATGACGAACCGGATTTTTATAAGCGAATTGTGGTTATTATTTTGGCGAAAACGCCTTATTTTGAAATTTGTTTAGCAATGGCTTCAAAAGCATTTGGATTGTTCATCGCTAAATCAGCAAGAACCTTACGGTTTAAACTGATGTTGTTAGCTTTGATACCTCCCATAAACTTTGAATAAGACATTCCGTGTAATCTGGCTGCAGCGTTGATACGCATAATCCATAATGAACGGAAATTTCTCTTTTTTACTTTACGGTCTCTGTACGAATATAACATCGCTTTATCAACCGCGTTTTTGGCTACTGTCCAAACGTTTTTACGTCTTCCAAAGTATCCTTTTGCTTGTTTAAGAACCTTTTTTCTTCTGGCTCTTTTTGCTACTGAATTTACTGATCTTGGCATTTCTTTATTGTTTTTTGTAGTAGGCGGTCGGTAACCGACACTTTGTCTTTTTTATCGTCGTAAATCAAAAATCATCAATCTACAATCGCTAATCTTTTAGCCTATCTCCAGGGTTTATACTATTGTTTTAACCAATTAAAATGGGCTACTTTAAACGTAACATCACTTTAACATTGTTCTCGTCTGCTTTATGCACCAAAGTGTCATGTGTCAGAGCAAGTTTACGCTTCTTAGATTTTTTGGTCAGGATATGACTCTTAAAAGCGTGCTTTCTTTTAATCTTCCCAGTGCCCGTTAGTTTAAAACGTTTCTTAGCACTAGATTTTGTTTTCATTTTCGGCATTTTTCTCCTAAATTTAAATTTACTATTCGCTTATTATCTTATATATACATAGCTGCCTATGTGTACTTATTTCTTTTTTGGCGCAATGAACATAGTCATACGCTTACCTTCTAATCTTGGCATTTGTTCAACCTTACCATATTCTTCAAGATCTTGGGCCAATTTTAATAGTAAAATTTGTCCTTGCTCTTTAAACACAATAGAACGTCCTTTAAAAAACACAAATGCTTTTAGCTTTGCACCTTCCTTCAGAAACTTCTCAGCGTGTTTCTTTTTGAATTCGTAATCGTGATCATCTGTTTGAGGACCAAAACGTATTTCCTTAACAACAACTTTAGTCGCTTTAGACTTTAAGGCCTTATCGCGCTTCTTTTGTTCATAGAGAAACTTCTTATAATCCATGACCTTACATACAGGCGGATCAGCTTTTGGTGATATCTCAACCAGATCTACACCCTGCTCTTCAGCCATTGCTAAAGCTTGCCTAGTGGTGTATATACCAGTTTCAACATTATCTCCTACAAGTCTTACGTTCTCGGATCGAATGTTTCTGTTAATTTTATGTTGCTCCTCTTTTTCAGTTCTTTTGAAGCTACCTCTGTTTCTACGAATTGCTATGGCTTATATATTTTTTAGTTAAACTTAATTTGCCTATTTAAAGGTTTTCAATGTCTTTTTTACTTCTGTATCGACAATTTGAGAGAACTCTTCTACACTAATCATGCCTAAGTCTTCTCCGCCATGTTGTCGCACGGTAATCTTATTTTCGTTCTCTTCATTCTCACCTACAATAATCATATATGGGATTTTGGCCATTTCCGCTTCGCGGATTTTCTTGCCAATGGTCTCATTTCTATGATCAGCGAGGGCGCGAATTTCGTCATTTTCTAGCAAATTTAAAACTTTTTCGGCGTATTTTTCATATTTCTCACTAATTGATAGTATGATCACCTGAGTTGGCATGAGCCAAAGCGGGAAATTACCGCCCGTATGTTCTAATAATATAGCCACAAATCGCTCCATACTGCCAAAAGGCGCACGGTGTATCATGACCGGTCTGTGAAGTTCGTTGTCACTGCCTTTATAGGTCAAATCAAAACGTTCTGGTAAATTGTAATCCACCTGAATGGTGCCGAGTTGCCAGTTTCTGCCTAATGCATCTTTGACCATGAAGTCTAACTTCGGACCATAGAATGCGGCTTCTCCTGTTTCTACAACGTAATTTAGACCTTTATCTATCGCTGCATTTAAAATAGCTGCTTCAGCTTTTTCCCAATTTTCGTCACTACCTATATATTTCTCTGGAGTATTAGGATCTCTCAACGATACCTGGGCGGTAAAATTCTCAAAACCTAATGATCCAAACACATACAATACCAAATCGATAACGTCCTTAAACTCTTTATCCAATTGGTCAGGCATACAAAAGATATGCGCATCATCTTGCGTAAAGCCTCTCACTCGCGTCAAGCCGTGGAGCTCGCCACTTTGTTCGTAGCGGTACACCGTACCAAATTCGGCGTAACGTTTAGGAAGTTCCTTATATGAGAAAGGTTTTGCATTATAAATTTCACAGTGGTGAGGGCAGTTCATCGGTTTCAACAAGAACTCTTCACCTTCAGAAGGGGTCAGGATAGGCTGAAAACTATCGGCACCATATTTTTCGTAGTGACCAGAAGTCACGTACAATTCTTTCTGACCGATGTGTGGGGTGACCACCATTTCATATCCCGCTTTCTTTTGAGCCTGCTTTAAAAAGTTTTCAAGACGTTCACGCAAAGCGGCACCTTTTGGCAGCCATAATGGCAGACCTTGACCTACTTTTGATGAAAACGTAAACAATTCGAGTTCCTTTCCTAGTTTACGATGGTCGCGTTTCTTTGCTTCTTCAAGCAATGCAAGATATTCTGTCAACTCCTTTTGCTTAGGGAATGAAATTCCATAAACACGCGTTAACTGTTTGTTCTTTTCATCACCTCTCCAATACGCACCTGCAACAGACATGATCTTGACTGCTTTGATGATGCCAGTGTTAGGGATGTGTCCACCTCTACATAAATCTGTAAACGTCGCATGATCACAAAAGGTAATCGTGCCGTCTTCCAGATTTTCAATCAGCTCTACCTTATATTCATTGTCTTGAGCCTTATATAAAGATAAAGCGTCGTCTTTAGTTACAGAACGCAAGTTAAAGTCGTGCTTGCCTCTGGCAATCTCCAACATCTTCGTTTCAATAGCCTTAAAATCCTTGTCAGAAATGGTGTCTTCACCTAAATCAACATCATAATAAAAACCATTATCAATAGCGGGGCCAATGGAAAGCTTTACACCAGGATACAACTCTTCCAGAGCCTGCGCCAAAACGTGAGCTGAAGAATGCCAAAAAGCTTTCTTCCCATCTTTGTCGTTCCAAGTGTACAATATCAAGGCACCATCAGTGGTCAATGGGCTATGGGTTTCCACCGTTTTACCATTGAAATTTGCTGAAATCACGTTTCGGGCAAACCCTTCGCTTATACTTTTGGCAACATCCATTGGCGTTGCATTGTTCTCAAACGGTTTTACACTTCCGTCTGGTAGCGTTATATCAATCATATATATCTTACTAATTAGGTTGACAAAGATAAGAGG
>Ga0114916_1000126_pt1 | contig 59493 bp, 32 predicted proteins | sample MalvirAntarct_66_FD_83501 | JGI IMG/M metagenome (GOLD analysis project Ga0114916, IMG submission 83501) | Marine viral communities from the Global Malaspina Expedition - Malaspina viral metaG Antarct_66 | ecosystem: Environmental > Aquatic > Marine > Oceanic | place: West Anvers Island... | reverse complement strand
TATGATGGTAAGGTTTCTATCCGTTATAAATTTTTTCATTTGATGTTTGTGTCTAAATTTATCCTTCCCGTTTTCAATCCTTTTCCTGAGACCTCCAATAATATCTCGCCCGGAGTTTCACCAGCTTCTACCAAGACCACCAATTTACCACTAAATAATTTCATGGTTGGTAAATGAAATAACTCGAGCGAGGTGGCGTCACCATTAGCTGCAGCTTTATATCTTCCGGCGCCTTTTACCTTAAATTTTAATTGATTGTTAGCGGTAGGACAGGGAATTCCGTTTTTATCAACCACAGATACGGTGACAAAAGCCAAATCTTTTCCGTCAGCAGTTAACTGTGTTCTGTCGGCTTCTAAGACTAATTTGTATGGTGTTCCTGCGGTATGGGTCTCTTTTTCTGAAGCGGGATTTCCATCAGCATCAAAAGCGACCACTTTTATGGTACCCGGTTCGTATTTCACATCCATCCACATCAAGCGGTATCTGTGGGTTGGCGAACTGTTATTTTTTTTCTGAATGCCCATGCTTTTGCCGTTTACAAACAATTCAGCACTGTCATAATTGGTGTAAACGAAAACGGGGGTGATTTCTCCTTCACGTCCTTCCCAAGTCCAATGGGGTAGCATGTGGAGTGTCTCCTCCTTCATGTTCCAACGACTTCGGTATAAATAAAAACGATCTTTAGGCAATCCGGCCAAATCATTAATTCCAAAATACGAACTTCTAGATGGCCATTTAGTATCGTAAGGTGTCGGTTCACCTAAATAGTCGAAACCCGTCCAGACAAATTCGCCAATAACCCATGGTTTATCATCTTGCAATACAAAATCTTCATCAGGGATGTTAGACCAACTGCAGGCTTCCAAATCGTACGATGACGACTGTAAATCGTCATACATTTTCATCTTTGCCGCTACCACGGGGAACTTATAAATGCCACGAGAACTCACTGTAGATGCGGTTTCTGATCCTAAAATCAAGCCTTGCGGAAAGGCTTCGTAAGCGTCCTCATATAAATGCACGCGGTAATTCAAGCCTGGGATGTCCAATACCGCACCAAAACCTGAAGCCATAGTCGCTTCTACTTGATCCATACCTACGGTTACCGGTCGGGTGGGATCTTCGCGATGAAAAATATCCTGAAGCCATTTGGCGCGTTTAGCACCCTCACTGCCCCATTGATCAGGGACTTCATTGCCGGAACTCCACATCACAATACTCGGGTGGTTGCGCGTAGCCTGTACTAAGTTGACGATATCCTTTTCTGCATCAGTTTCAAAATAGCGATGGTACCCGTTGTCGACTTTCGGTTTGGCCCATTCATCAAAACTTTCGGCTAAAAATAGAAAGCCCATTTCATCACACAATTCGAGTTGTTCCAAAGACGGCATATTGTGTGCGCTGCGGATGGCGTTGGCTCCCATATCCTTTAAAATCTGAAGTTGACGGCGTAAGGCAGATCTGTTCACTGCCGTGCCGATCGGGCCTAAATCATGATGCAGACAAACGCCTTTGAACTTCATGACCGAATCATTTAGGCTGAAGCCTTTCTCTGCTTCGTATTTGATGCTTCTAATTCCAAATTTGGTTGACATTTCATCTTTTAAGATGTAGTCAGCGTATAATTGAGAGGTGGCCGAATATAAATAGGGCGTTTCCGGACTCCATAACATTGGATTGCTAACAGCGATATTCTGTTCAAAGGCATCTCCAAAAATGGCTTGGGTGGAATCAACAGCTACCGTTTTTCCGTCCGCATCTTTAATGATGGTTACTATGTGAAGGTTTTTACCAGACACCTTTGTTTTAACATTGACTTTTGCTAGATCTGAAGTTATAAAAGGTGTAGTTATAAAAGTCCCCCATTGATCAATGCTTTCCTTGTTTTTGGTAATGACCCGCACATTGCGGTACAATCCCGCACCAGGATACCAACGTGAGGACAATTCGCGATTGGTCAGTTTAACCGCCAACATATTTTGTTGGTTGGCACGGATATGTTCGGTGATGTCAAAATAAAAATAGCTATAACCATAGTTCCAACTGCCAATTCTTTGGCCATTAAGGAATATTTCAGGCTCGCTCATGGCGCCCTCAAAAAGGAGAATGACTTTTTTTTCAGAATCAAAATTCGGGATATCAAACTGATTGCGGTACCAACCAATTCCGATATAAGGTAGTGCACCCGTGCGTCCCGTTTTTTCTGTAGCTGCTTTTTCACCATTTTGAACAATGGCTACGGTTTGCTTGTCAATCTCTTTATCAAAAGGCCCTTTTATGGCCCAATCGTGAGGCACGGTAACAGTTTCCCATTTGGAATCATCAAAAGATGGTGAAGATGCGTTCTCTACATCGCCTTTATGAAACTTCCAATTTTTTTCTAAAGTCAACACGGTTCTCGGCGCTTCTTGACTGTGAATAGCATCAGTAAAAGCCAACATTAGTAATGCAAAAAGACAATATTGGAAAATAGAACAGTTGTCTTTAAAGAACTGTATTAGAATCGGCTTTAACTGCATTTTAAGTTTGATTATATGGAAACTTTATAAAATTTTACACTGAAAATAAAGTTTATATCTACTTTAGCCCTATGTGTATATTTTAAATGTCGTACGTTTATTAATTTAAATTAATAATCCTCTATTTATTATTCCTTGTCACTGGAATTATCCTCTAATCCCTTTCCCAATTTTTTTTTGAAGTCAGCTAAGTTCTTTCTGTTCGCATCTAAAATATCTTTTTTAGTCTCTTCCTCTACTTCTTCGGGTGTTAACTTACCACTCTCAACATAGGTTGTTTCATCTTTTCTCTTAATTGATTTAATGATATCCACCTTATCAAATTGGTTTCTTTGCTCCAGAGCTAGTTTTTGCAAATATTGAAACCGGAATGTTTTTGGAGCATCGTTTTTGATGAGTTCTGCATTTAGAGCTTCCAAATTACTCATTATTAATAGGTCAGTTATGCTAGAAAAATCTCGCATGTTCTTGCCTTCAAGTGCATGATTTGGGTTTGATTCTTTCCATTGTTTCGCAGTATATCCATACAGAGCAACATTAAGTAAATCGGCTTCATTAGCGTACTCAATCCATTGATCTTGCTTTGGAATTGTACTCTTAGGAATGATATGTTTTTGAACAGCATCGGTATGCAGTCCATAATTAATTTTACTCATTAGTCGTCTCACATCCCATTCTAGATTTAATTGATTGTTCTCAATTTCCTTTAATCTCTTGTATTCTGTAACGACATACAATTGGAATTCTGGACTTATCCACATTCCAAAATTAAAAGCAATATCAACGTGTGCATAAGTGCCACCGTATCTACCAGTTTTTGCAGTGATCCCTATTGAATTAGTTCTATTTACCCATTCTTTTACACTAATTTTATACCTATTGCCACCAGACTCACTTCTAATTACGGCGAATTCGCCATAATTAAAATCTGCATTGTTTAGATTTTCCCAAGCTGCCAAATAATCAAGGGTATTCATATTTCTTAGCCAATCGCTGACAAAGAAGTCGCCATCTTTGGCCTTAATCATATCGGTTAGGCAGATATAATCTTCGTCCTTGACTTTCGTAAGTGATATCTCTAAATCCTTAACTTTTAATTTTTGAATTTTGCCCATTCGTCAAGTTTTTGATAATCAATCTATTTTCTGTAGTCTTCAAAAATAAATTAAATCTTTTAGATCCAGTTAACTTTATATAATTCCCAATTACTTATTCTGAAAAATATTAAAAGGTTTTGAAGTTCCTGATAGCGATAATACGACCACACCATGTGCAGGCACTTCAAAGCTCAATGTATTTTTTGTGGTGGATTCATAATCCTGTTTTGCCCATAAATCGCGGTAGCTATAGCCTTTTGAAGCATCTAAACCGACGGTATTCAGGTCGAATGTCATGGTGGTTGGTTTGTCAGATCTGTTCAATAGAGTGACGGCTACTTTCCCGCTCATGGTGGAAATTAACGGCTTTGCCCAGACTTCTAAATCGCCTTCATCCACCAAACGGCGTGCTTGGTACACCAACGGATCCTGATTGAGCGCAATCAGCTCTTTATTGGTCAATATGGCAATAGTTTCTTCAGACATATCACGCAAATCATTCCCCGCCAAAAGTGGGGAATTCATCATGCACCACATGGTAAAATGGGTTTTATCTTCTTCATAACTCATGCCGCGACCTACTTGGAGCATGTCCATATCGTTGACATGGCCTGGGGAAGCGTATTTCCAAAGATCCGCATTCAAATCGATGATGTGTAGGATGGAACTGAATTCGTTGCTGATATCGCCGGAAATCCGCCATGAATCGGCAATTTGCAACGCCCATTCGCCAGGAAATTCCCATCGGCAGATATTATATACTGTATTCGGTTTGATCTCTCTTATAATATTGGCAATTTGGGTGTATCGGGTTTCTTCATCCAATCCTAACCACTCGCCGCCACACCAATCGACTTTAATGAAATCATAATTCCAGTCGTTCAACATCAATTTCAAGTCCTTTCTGTCGTGGCCCATCAGTCCAGAGCCCACTCCAATCGTATCGTTATCCCAATGCGAAGCGCACGTACTGATCCCTGCATCAGAATAGATGCCTGCTTTTAACCCTTTGGAATGAATATAATTGGAAATAACTTTCATCCCGTTAGGAAAACGTTCGGGATGCACCAATAAATTCCCCTCAGCATCACGACCGCCAAAAAAACCATCGTCTATGTTGACATAAGCGTAACCCACATCAGCCATTCCGGAAGAAATCATGAAATCTGCTTGCGCTTTAATGATCTCTTCATTAATATCCACATGAAAATTATTCCAGCTGGACCAGCCCATGATTGGCGTTTGTGGTTTGGTGATGGGTTGGGCCGTGTTTTGAATTAAAGTCACGGGTACCACAGTCCGTTCTTGAGGTTTACAAGACATCAAAACGAAAACCGATAATAACAGACAAATTTTATACATTCACTTTTTATATTAAAACAAATATCGACCGCTTTCAACAATGAAAAGGGTCGATATGTTGTACTTATTACATACGCATATTTACACTATCATTACTCAATTGGCACCATCCAGTACGAATACGAATAGTCCTTATACGGCAATCGGTATTGTTCCATTGGCAATCTTCCCCAGCTGTTGATACTTCCTAAACCTTGTTGGAAACCATCAATGTTTACGAACACTTCTTTACGAGGATCAATTTCTCCAGCATGGTGTTGCACGCGCTCATCATTGGTATGCAAATCTTCTTCAGCAAAATTAAGCGCAGAAACAGATACTGGTGTGTCGCTTAAAAATTTAAGACCTGAACCATCTTCTTTAGTTAATGCCATCCAACGGACATCCAATTTGTTTCCTGTTTCCTGCGGACGGATGTATGGGAAATATTGCTCAGCGATGGATTGCTTATACAAACCAACTTTGGCTGCATGTTGTCTATCAGTATAGGCTTCAAAAGGACCTTTTCCGTAAAACGTGATGTTTTTATAAGCTTCCGGCAAGACCAGTTTGTTTCCAAATTTATAGAAATCCGGATGTTTTCCTTGGATTGCCTTTAACTCATTAGTCACTTTTACAGCACCGTTTCCATCCACCATAAATTTCGAAATTACTTTGGCATCACCATCAAACAAATCTCTGGTAAACGTGATTTCTACTTCAGATTTTGAGACTTGTTTTACAGCCGTTGTGACCTTACCTGAAGTTCCAGCATCTTTCCATGCTTTATAACGCTTTTGGGTTCCTGCACCGTAATCATTATCGGTTGGCGCTCGCCAGAAATTGACTTGCGGACCTTTTTCTAACAAGCTTTTAGTCTTGTAGACATAATCTGTTAAAGTACCTTCTTTTTGATTAAACGTTACAGTAAAATGTTCTCCGGTAACGGTAATTACATCACCTTCAGTTTTCGATTTTACTGCTGCCGTTGCTTTTTCAGGAGTTTGTACATTGGCCTCTTGCAATTGGAATTGCTCATACGCCACAACATAACCTGCTTTCAATAACGGTTCGTCCGCTTTTAATTGGGCAGCGACATTCAAGAAATATTCAACATCCTTTTTAAATGTCGTTTTGAAAGGAATCTTTAAAGCTTTCTTCGCTTGAGGTGCCGTTACAAGATCATCAATAGTTCCTGATTCTACAACTTCGCCATTGGCAATCACTTCCCAAGTTAATTTGTAGTTAGATAAATCTCTGAAGAAATACCAGTTTTTAAGATCGATGACACCATTAGCCAAATCATTTTCATAGAACTTTATATCTTGATGGATGTGTGCTACTTCATGAATATGCGGGTTAGGCGTACGGTCTGGTTGCACCAATCCGTTGTTCAAAAAGTTGTTGTCACTTGGTGTGCCTTCTGGACCGAAATCGCCACCATAAGCAAAAATCTCACGGCCATTCTTTTCGATTTTAAGACCTTGATCTACATAATCCCAGATGAATCCTCCTTGAAGCTTATCGTATTTTTCATACAAATCCCAGTATTCTTTAAAACCACCCATACTGTTCCCCATAGCGTGTGCATACTCGCACTGTACATAAGGCTTGGTTCTTCTAGGATCTTTAGCATAGGCTTCCATATCTGCAGGCGTCTCGTACATGGGCACATACAAATCCGTATTCCATTCGTGTACCGCACGCTCGTATTGCGTTGGTCTGGTATCGTCCATCTTTTTAGCCAACAAATAAGATTCATAGAAATTATAGCCATTCCCAGCTTCGTTTCCTAAGGACCAGATAACGATAGAAGGGTGATTCTTATCACGCTCCACCATACGTCCAACACGCGCCAAATGCGCTTTCAGCCAAGCTGGATTGTTCGCTAATGTTCGGTCTAAAGCGTAACCCATTCCGTGCGATTCAATATTAGCCTCATCAATAACATAAATCCCGTATTCATCACATAATTCATAGAAATAAGGATCGTTAGGATAATGTGCCGTTCTCACCGCGTTGATGTTGTATTCTTTAAAGATTTGGACATCCCTTAGCATGTCTTCGCGAGAAATAACGTGGCCTGTATTAGGATCGTGCTCATGACGGTTAACCCCTTTGAATAAAATTGGTTTTCCATTCACCAAATATTGACCATCTTTTACTTCAGAAGTTCTAAAGCCTAATTTTCGAGAAATGGCTTCAATGACATTCCCTTTTCTGTCTTTAATGACGATGTTTAATTGGTATAAGTTTGGAATTTCAGCCGACCATGTTTTTACTTGCGGAATCACTTTTTTGAAACTGAAACTTTGTGCCGTGTTTGGCGTCAATTCATATCCCGTTGATGCACTATAAATCGATTGGTTGTTTCTGGTGATTTCAACAGAAACGCTTCCTTTCTGTTTTTTAGAATCGATACTTTTTACATCAAAAGTTAAATCAAAGACACCATCGGTATAGTTGTTTTCCAAGCCTGCTTTGGCAAAATAATCTACCAACTGAATTTTTGGACGCGCATATAAATACACATCACGCTCAATTCCTGAAATTCTCCAGAAATCCTGACATTCTAAATAACTACCATCACTCCAACGGTATACTTCTAAAGCAATACTGTTCTGCCCTGGTTTTACAAAATCGGTCACATTAAATTCTGCCGGAAGCTTCGAACCTTGACTATAGCCCACTTTTTTTCCATTAATCCAAATGTAAAATGCAGATTTTACAGCTCCAAAATGGATGAATAAATCCTTACCATCCCAATTGCTAGGCACATTAAAGGTTCTTTTGTAAGACCCTACTGGGTTATCGCCATCTGGAATGTCTGGCGGATTTAAATGCCCTTTTTGGAACGGATAAGACGCATTCACATAAATTGGCACGCCAAAACCTTCAACTTCCCAATTGGATGGTACTTTTATCGTGCTCCAGTTTGCTGTATCATAGTCTTCTTTATAGAAATCGGCTGGTCTGGTTTCTGGAGTATCACTGTAATTAAATTGCCAAGTACCGTTTAAAAGCATGTAATTATCTGCTTTTGAAAGGTCGTTTTCCTTCGCTAATTCTAAAGAACTATACGGAAAGAACGTGGCACGTGCATCTAATTTATTGATGCCTATCACATCAGGATTTTCAATAACCGGGTCCAGGGTTTGGCCGATGCCCACATAACTTCCCAATACTGTTAGGAACGCCGTAATGATGCGTTGATTTCTTTGTTTCATTGCTTTTTTAATTTAATATCTTTTCAATTAGTTCTGGTTGGAATACAACTTACTCCATTCAACAAAATCTTTTTTGGTACCGTTCTTAAAAGGAATCAAAAAGAAACTGTAGGATTGTTTTTCTTGCCCTTCAATTAAGTATTCCTCCTGTGGTCTTCCACCCCAGCTATTATCTCCGGCAACACCACGTTGGGCTAAATCGATATTAAGTTGCACCAAATCTTGTTCTTTAATATCGTTGATGTGTTTAGACGCGTTGATTTGCGGAATACCATCGGTTCTAAATTCTTCCTCCAACTTATCGTTGCCACTATAAGCAATCCCATCCGTCGTGTCAAAATCTTCGTTTGGCATGTGCAAGGCACTAATGCCCAAACCTTGGAATTGATTTTTTGCAACCACTAAAAGTCCGTTGTTGTTTGCATCAGCAAAAGCTGACCAACGCACGTCTGTTTTATAGCCATTTTCCTGTGGTCTTACGTAAGGCACATATTGATCTCTTACTTTAGATTCGTATACATCAAGAAACGCAGAGGCCTTTCTGTCTTGATAGTTTTCCCATGGCCCACGACCAAAATAGGTCATGTTTTCATAGGCCTTTGGCAATTGCATACGCATGCCTAAACGTGGCAAGTCGGCTTTATAATCCGTTTCGTGTAAGGTGTTGTTGATTTTAATCACGCCGTTACCTAGAATTTGATATTCTGAATCGAACGTCGTGTCAACACCTGGTAAGTTATACGTTACGCTGATGGTCACACTGCCATTATCATTTTTAACAGACGTTAATTTGGCAACTTTCGCAAACAACGATGCTTTTTTCCATTCGATGTTTTTGGCTTGCATTTGGCTACCAAAATCATTGTCCGTTGGTGCACGCCAGAAGTTCGGTTTCGGACCGTTACCATCTTTTAATAGTTCTGTTCCTTCATACACATAAGAGGTGATTTGTCCTTTTGTTTTATCAAAAATGACTTTCACATCTGCGTTAGAAACCTCAAAATTCTCTTTGGATTCTTTGATTTTTAAAGCCGTTTTATTCTCCAAAGTTGTGTTCTGCCTGGTGAATTTACGCGATAGTGCAAATTGCTCGTGCGCTACTTCATGACCTTTAGGAAGAATACCCCAAGGTGCTTTGGTTTTCGCAGAAATCTCTAAGAAATACTGGGTGTTTGGTTTGTAATCGACATCTTTTAAGGATACTCTGATCAATTTTCCAGTGTGTGTTTCTACGGATATATCTTCAATAGGAATCGTTTTTACAACGTTTCCATCAGCTTTAATTTCAGCACTAAAGGTGAAGTGATTTAAATCGGTAAAATCATATAAATTCTCCACGAGGATACGAAGTTCATCATGACGGTTGATGCCTTGATCTCTAAAATTGATGAATTCGTGTGCTTTTTTAACTTCAAACAAACCTGGTTGTGGGGTGCGATCCGGGAATACAATTCCGTTATTTAGGAAGGTATTGTCCGTTGGCATATTTTCGCCATAATCGCCACCATAAGCATAGAAGCGCTCACCTTTTTCGTTGGTCTTCCAAATCGATTGGTCCACCCAATCCCAGATGAATCCACCTTGAAGGTTGTCATAACGCTCAATAATATCCCAATAATCTTGGAAATTCCCCGTACTATTTCCCATAGCGTGGGCATATTCACTAGGAATGTAAGGTCGGTCCGTTTTGGTTCTTCCAACCGCTTCAAAAGTTGCTGGCGTTGGATATTGTGGCACGATAATATCGGTATTGGTATCCATATCCCATAAACTACCGTCGTAATCTTTATACGGACGCTCGTATTGTACTGGGCGTTTTGTTTTATCGTTTGCCTTCATTTCATCATAGCCTTTAAAGAAATTCACACCGTTACCGGCTTCGTTCCCCATAGACCAGATAATTACAGAAGGATGGTTTTTATCGCGTTTCACCAAACGTACCATTCTATCGACATGCGCGTTTTCCCAACTTGGCTTTTTAGCTAAAGAATGTTCGCCGTAGTACATGCCGTGAGATTCAATATTAGCTTCATCAACTACATACAAACCATACTCATCACATAACTCATAAAAACGACGTTGTTGTGGGTAGTGACTTAAACGAACGGCGTTGATGTTATTTTCTTTCCAAAGCTTGATATCTTTCATGATCAACTCCTCAGGCACCACGTGTCCCGTTTCCGGATTTGCTTCCTGGGTATTCACCCCTTTTAGAGTGATGCGCTGCCCGTTAACCAATAATAAACCTTGCTTGATTTCAACAGATCTAAAGCCAATGCGAGAGGTGGTCACTTCTAGCGTTTTCCCTTTTCTGTCTTTAGTTTCAATAAGAAGCGTGTATAAATTTGGATGCTCGGCACTCCATTGCTTCACGTTTGGCAAGGTTGCAGAAAAATTAAGTTCATTTTGTTTTGAACCATCAATCGTAAATGATTTTGATTCTGATGCTACTAGTTTAGAGTCGGCATCCAATATTTTATAAGAAACACTCCCTTTTTCCGATTTAGAATTGGCGTTGTCAAGATTCACATCAAGTCCAAAAATCCCATCTTTATAGGCACCGTCCAAGATTGACACTACTTCATAATCTTCAATACGTAATTTAGGTTGTGCGTACACATATACGCTACGCTCAATCCCGCTGATTCTCCAGAAATCTTGAGCTTCTAAGTATGAACCATCGGTCCATCTAAAGATTTGAAAAGCAATTTTATTTTTGCCTGGCTGAGCAGCTGCCGTAATATTGAATTCTGCAGGCAATTTACTACCTTGGGAATACCCAATGTATTTACCGTTGAGCCATACAAATCCTCCGGATTTCATCGCACCGATTTGCAAGAAGATTTCCTTTCCATCCCAATCGTTAGGAATCGTAAATTCGCGTGCATAAGATCCTACTGGATTATAGGAATGCGGAACCTTACCTGGATTTGCAGGGTAGATACGATCTACAAGTTCCATATCATCAGCAATCATAGCTTTGTAATCAGAAAACTCATATTGGTGATTCACGTAAATAGGAATGCCATACCCTTCCACTTCCCAGTTGGACGGCACTTTAATATCATCCCAACCAGACACATCTTCATTTAAATTCATGAACGTTGTCGGTCTGTCCTTCGGATCTTTTACCCAATTGAATTTCCAAAGTCCATCTAATGATTGATAAAAATGAGGGGTATTGTTTAAAGCATCCTTTTCTGAAGTAAACGAGGTAAATGATGCGTGTGCTTCCAATTTATGATCACTAATGACCGCCTCGTTTTCAATAAAATACTTGTAATCTTTAATAGGATCTTTGTCTTGTGCGTTGGCATTCAAGACAGCAAAGCATACAAAAACAAATTGAAATGCCACTAAAGCTTTCTTTTTTAAAATCATGATGAAATGTTTAGATAAAGGGTATAAAATATATGAATTGATAGGTACTATTTATGAGATTTATCTGCCAGCAAATTCAACAATTGCAAGAAGAAAAAAATCTATTGGCAACGTTCTAAAATGCGGGCCAAATTAATTGCCTAAAATAAGCAAAATATCCTGATTTATAGGATGGGAATTCATAAAATTCTACGCAACCGATTGAGTAAAACCTCAACAAGAGTCCATACTGCGTTAATATTATTACTCTGAGAAGTCATACTTCCAATAGAATAAAAAATCCCACCCAAATAGCTTGGGTGGGATTTACAATAGGACTACTCTACTGCACTATGAAATTTTAAAATATTAGTGTGTTCTCTCTATTCCCATCCTGGATTTTGAACCAAAGTTCCTTGACTTAAAACAATTTGCTCTGTAGGGATAGGCGATAGATAATCTCTACCAAGATTAAAGCCAAATCCGGTAGGGATGGTGTTCATATAAGGATCAATATAACCTTGTGAGTTGACGAGGATAGAATTTCCAATTAAATCTGAAAATTCAGTTTCCATAGCACCACTACCTATAATTTTAAATCCTTGCAATCTTTTGCCAACAATAAGCTCATCAGCTGCTGCCCATCGCATTAAGTCGTCAAAACGTTTTCCTTCTAATGCCATTTCTACTCTACGTTCTCTTCTCACTTCATTGATGATGTCACTTAATGCAGGAAACGCTTTGTTAGGATCTGGAACAGGCGCAATGTTTAGAGGTGGCATATCTACACGTGCTCTAAGTAAGTTGATCGACTTATCAAGATCAGCTTGAGTTAAGGTTCCTAGTTCAGCTTTTGCTTCAGCAAAATTAAGTAGCACCTCAGCATATCTGTAAATTATGGCACCCGTATAACTATTTATACGTTGCGTATTATCAGTAATTCCACCTTTATAAATTTGAAAGCCGGTGGTATTGGTAATTTCATTATTACCTCTAAAGGTTGGAAATGTAAATAGTTCATTTGGCACTCCCGAATTTTCAGTAAGTAAATCTCCCGGGGTGGCAATGGTTTGAGCAAGTCTTGGGTCTCTATTTTTTACAATATTGGTAAGACTATTTTCTTGAGCGCTGCTATATAAAGGGCTCACACCTATAGGTTGTCCATCACTAGCTAAATACGAATCTACTAACGATTTTGTTACACCAGTCCCAGAACCAGTGTGTGGGAGATAATGCCCCACATAATGGCTCACACCGTCTGAAACACTATATTTTTTCCAGAACATAACTTCTGAAACTCCAGAATAATCAACCTTATTGAATAAATCCCAATAGGTTTTTGAAGTTCCGTTATTGTAGAGCGTGTATTCACCATTATTGATAATGGTTTCAGCCGCATCTGCTGCCATTTGAAGGAATTTTTCACTTTCGTTTACCGGTGCAGCAAATGCCGTTCCGTTATGGTATTTCTCCCATGTTCCTTCATAAAGTCCAACCGTCGATTTTAAAGATAAGGCAATACCTTTATGAACTCTAAAGGCCTCAGCTGAACTTCTAGGTTTCAACTTGGCAATAGCCCTATCCAAATCCTCTATAATTTTGGTAGCCAACTCATTTCTTGGCAATCTTGGCGAATACAATTCTGGCGAATTCGTTGTAAGGGTTTTATCAATATAAGGTACGCCTCCATAACGTTTAAGAAGATTGTAATAAAACATGGCTCTGAAAAAATAAGCCTCACCATCATAATGATCGATTAATGCAGCATCTCCTTGTGCAGTGGCACTGTTTTCAAGATAAAAATTGACCGCTCTGATAGAACCATAAGCCCAATTACCATCTGAAGTTGGCACACTAGTAAGACTACCTACCAAACGGTTATTTACAAAAATATCGGCAAGATTATCACTATTGTTATCAAATTCAAATATTCCACCATTATACCCATTATGTACAGGGAAAGAGGTATAGAATTGATTTAAGAACAGCGCGAGATCATTAGGAGTTTTCCAATAGGCCTCTGGAGATATTTCATCCTGAGGCAATTTGTCCAGCATATCATCAGAACAGCCCAAACTAAAGGCAAGTATTAATGTTAATGCAATGAATTTTGTATATTTCATAATATGATGTTATTAAAATTGAATATTTAAACCAATCGAGAACGATTTTTGAAGTGGGTATATTTTACCATTCCCCCAACTACCTCCAGTAGCTTCTGGATCAAAAATAGACGACATTTTGGTAATGGTCAACAAATTTTCTCCAGTAACAAAAAATCTAAGTTTTTTAAGATGTAATCTTTCGAGTACAAGTTCAGAAAAGCTATAACCAAGTGTTACATTCTTTAATCTTACATAAGCGCCGTTTTGTAAATATCTGGTTTGAACTTCTTGATTCCTCCAAGCACTTCTAAACGTTGGTCTTGGTAAAAATGCATTTGGATTATCTTCAGACCAATAGTCTAAATGTTCTTGAAATCCGGCAGATTGCCATTGGTTTCCTACAGCTCCAAAGGTGTAAGCATCTCCTGTCCAGACATCTCTTTTTCCAATACCTTGCCAGAACATAGAAAAATCTAATCCTTTGTAATCTAAACCTGCATTAACAGAATATAAATAGCGCGGTGTCGAGTTTCCAATTACGGTTAAATCTCCCGGATCGTCTGTAGTAGATTTACCCCAGTCTACAAAACCATCACCATTAAGATCTTTGTAGTGTACATCACCTGGAAACCATTGACCACCATAAAATCTGCTTAGATCTGGACCATTATCAATTTCAGCTTGACTTTGATACAACCCTACAGTTTCAAACCCCCAAATTTCACCAAGTTTTTGACCTTCTCTGAAAGTGTTCAATAAATTATTTGGGTTACGGTACTTCGTTACTTTTGTCACCGCATCAGATAAGATAAAGCCTAGGTTGTAATTAACATCTCCTATATTATCTTTCCAAGTGATACTGAAATCAAATCCTTTAGTTTCTAAAGATGCGTTGTTGGCCTGTGGTGCTGAGGTGCCTAAAACACTTGGCAAACGCTCTGCTGGACCAAACATGTCATCCGTAGATCGGATAAAATATTCAAATGTGGTTTGTAAGCGATTCTTAAACGCTGCTATATCTAAACCATAATTATCAGTTTTAACTGTTTCCCATGTAATATCCGGGCTGATAAGACCAGGAGTTAACGTATAATTTGGTCTGCCTGCATTTCCTATCCACCATAAGTTGGTTCTTACTGGCATACGAGAGATGTAGAGGTAGTTGGCAACATTTTGGTTACCGATAGATCCTGTAGAATAACGGAATTTGAACATACTGATGTCTTCAACTGGCCAAAAGTCTTCTTTCGCCACGTTATATCCGGCAGAAAAGGATGGGAAAAAATTCCATCGGCTGTCCGGAGCAAATCTCGAAGAGGCATCATAGCGTCCATTAACTTCAAGAAGGTACTTTTCTTTATAGTTGTAGTTAAATCTTCCAAAATAGCCCTGTGTTCCAAAAGAGCCTTGAGAATCACCCACATTATCTTCACCAACCGCTGTAGAAATTGAAGGCACATTATCCGTAATCAAATCATTTTTAGATGCTTGAACGGCACTGTAGTCTGTATCTTCTTGTTGAAAACCTAACAATCCTGAAAAGTTATGAGCCTCATTAATAGATTTGTCATAAGACACCACAAGGTTTGGAGAAATATAATTACGTTCATAAGCATATCTCACAAAACTATTATTTTGTTGAATTAAACGCTCCTGTCCATTAGGTTCAGTGACACCAACTTTTGCAGTATGAGAAGTGATATTGTTTGTATTACGTTGGTATAATAAACTCGTTTTTACCTTTAAATCTTCAATTGGCTCAAAAATCAGGTCAATACTAGCATTGGTGCTGTAATCTTTTGACATACGTCTTCCACCACTTAAAAGGAAAGGAATTTCAGAACCATCACTGTAACTACCATTTGGCATCAAAACACCATTGGTTGGCCAACGTCTAGCAATATTATGTAGATAAAGTCCCGGATCATAACTTGGTCTGTCCAAATCTTCACGCGCCATTCTGACATTGGCATTCACCGTAAACCATTCGTTCATTTTACTGGAAATTTTACTGTTCAAAGTGTACCTTTGGTAGCTATCCTCCCCAAAATTCATGATGCCTGGGGCATCAAAGAAAGATCCTGAAACATTATAAGAAAGTTTCTTTTCGTTTCCTGAAAAACTAAGGTTATGCTGTTGACGCATAACAAGATCTTTATACATTACGTCAAACCAGTTCGTGTTGGCATTAGATCCTGTATATTGTTGCCACTGTGTACCATTTGGATTCGCCACAGTAACCGGCGTGTTTATTGGGTCAGCCAAATACGCCTTGATACGTTCTAATGTTTCATCATTAAATATTGGTGCTCCTCCACCATTTGTTGCGGCAAGGTTGAAATAATTTGCAAAATCCAGAGAATTCATCATGTCTGGAATGCGCGTTGGAGAAGAATAAATATAGTTATTGGAATAGGTGATTTCATGACCTTGTACGCCAGCACCGCTCTTAGTTTTAACCAAGATAACGCCAAATGCAGCACGAGAGCCGTAGATTGCTGAAGAGGCGGCATCCTTTAATACGGAAATACTTTCAATATCATTCGGATTAATGTTATTTAAACCGGACGGATCGTTCAGCGGAATGTCATCTACAATTACTAAAGGTGCTCCTGTTCCTTGTAAATTTCCAACCCCACGAATACTAATATTCATGCTCGATCCTGGTGAACCTCCGCTGTTGCCAACACTTAATTGAAGCCCTGGTGCAGAACCCTGTATGGCCTGCATAACGTTGCTTACGGGCCTGTTTTCTAAAACTTCAGCGTCAATTGTACTTATTGCACCAGTAAGGTTGCCCTTTTTCTGGGTGCCGTAACCAACAACAACGACTTCATTTAAACCTTCACTCTGTTCCTCCATTATCACATTAATGGTTTGTTTACCATTAACAGCGATGGACTGAGTGGCATACCCCACATAACTAAATTGAAGAGTACCATTTGAACTTACGTCAATAGAATATTTACCGTCAAAATCAGTAATTACCCCTTTGCTTGTTCCTTTTTCCATAATGTTAACTCCCGGTACGGGATCACCATTAGTGGCATCAGTGACTGTACCTTTTACTGTCACTTGCGCTTGAACGGCCATGAAGCCGAACAAAAAGAACACAAGCAGCAACATACTTCCTTTTTGTATCATTAATATTAATTTTAAGTTATTATTTTATCCATGTAGAACTATGTCTTACATAAGACAATAATATATAAAATTATGTTAAATTTTGTTCGAAATTAGACGAATGACAGCTCTCAGTCGTCACACAACTTGATAGGCACGTTGATTGATTTTTAAAAACGTTAAAAAAAAATCAGCAGTTCATTACGCGAAGTAATAATCTGCTGATTAAAGCATTTTTAACTAAAATTATAAGCTTATTCGTAAGTTAAATACGCAGACACCAACCAATGGTTCAATTTATCACCGTCCACAGGCGTTGCTGGAATTTTTATTTTGATCGTGTGGGCACCCGCTTTTAAGTCGCCTAAACTCACGACCATTGGCTCTACAGAGGAACCTGGGCACCAGTTTGATCTCGACAAATCTGAAGAGGCAATGCGTTCTTCGATTTCTTTGACTTCATATTTTCTTGTTTCAGAACTGATATAGGACGCCGAATCTTTTTTAATCCATACGCCTGATGTTGGATTGAATCGACGGAAGGACGCACAATCATCACGCCAAGGAATGGTATCCAAAACCAATGTATTATTGAAAAAGACACTGTTTTTAATTTTGATGAATTCATCGCCTCCACTATGTCCGCCGTGCCCGGTAGTGATGTAATGTAATTTCACATTTTTGGCATTCTTCTTTAGTTGAATGGTTTGCTCCAAATCTTTATGGGCAAAATTATCTGGTATTTTTTGTCCGCCAACGTACGGAATGGTGTTCACTATAGGCAATACTGTGACCTTCTTTTGTGTTCTATCCGAATAGTTCAATTCCAAATCAAAATCATAACCTTCCGCGGTCCACGAATCGATCCAAACACCTACATAAAATGTCCCAGTCACCAAGCTTTCTAAAGCGGTGATATCATGCTCCCACACCACTTCTTTTTCCCAAGACGGAATATAAACTGGTCTTCTGTACTTTACTTTATTATCACTGTAATGCCCCACGCCAAACGGAGTCATGAATCGCATCAGCTCAACTACTGGTTCGTAGTTTTTTCCTGTTACCAATCCGGCGTATTTCCCATCTACATAAGAATCTGTCGGGAATTTTTCATCCTTTTCTGCAATGTCCAAAATGGAGAGTTTTTCAGGATCAGAAACCACGAAGACGGACCCCGATTTATCCCAACGGTCGCCGCTAGAACGTACCGTCAATTTGATATCCACATCCGTGCCTTTAGCAAATGTGGGAACCGTCACTTTTTTGTACACCAAACGACCGTCCATTAAACGGACCGTTTTAGCATCGGTGCCTTTTTCACCTCCAAAATTGAGAGGTTGCTTTTCAAAAACCTTTACATTGACAGGTTTCTGTGCGTTTAATGAAAAGATTGTAAATACTAAAAATGTAAAAATTAAAACGTTTGATTTCATGTTAAAATGTGTTTCTGTAGTTGATAGTATGGGGTAATTTTAGGTTTATTTTGTTATTTCAATATAACTTTTAAGGTTTTCCCATTCACCAAATCATCATGATTGATAAAATACCCCTTATGTTTTTTTCCGCCGATTAAAATGTGATCGATGTGACCGTTACTGTTGGTTTCTTTTTCAATAACCAACGCACTATTCTTGTAATATTTTGAATCCAGTTGAATGGTAATTTTATCGAACAACGGTTTGGTAATGGTATAAACAGGTTCTCCGGGAGCGATTGGATAAAAGCCCATCATGGAATACACCACCCAAGCAGACATGGTGCCGGTATCATCATTTCCCGGAATGCCATCAGGGGTGTTCTTGAAATGTTTTCTAACCAGTTTTTCTACCATTTGCTGACTGCGCCACTCTTCGCCTTTTACATAATTGAAAAGGTACGGATAGGCAATTCCCGGTTCATTAGCCATATCAAATTGGTCCGTATCAAATATCTTTTGCAACTGATCTGTAAAGCCCTTACCGCCGCCCATCAATTTTATGAGTCCATCAATATCATGCGGCATCATAAACGAATATTGCCACGCATTACCTTCAATAAAACCTATATTTTCAGAGAAATTAGCACCTGCATAAGGGTCAAAAGGTTCATACCACTCCCCGTTTTGTAGTCGGGGGCGTAACATTTTCAATTCTTTGTCGAACAATTTTTTATACGATAAGGAGCGCTTCTTAAATCGTTTGTAATCGTCCTTTTTACCGAGGGTGTTCGCCAATTGAGCGATGGCATTATCTGCAGCATTGTATTCTTGAGTGGTCGAAACCGAACCACCATGATCTGTAGTCACAAAACCCTTTTCAATATAATCTTTCAAACCTGGACGCAACGGGTTGTTTTCCAACTGATCGGCACTTTTTAGCATCGCTTCATAGGCTTTATCAACATCAAAATCGCGGATGCCTTTCATATACGTATCCGCAATGACAATACTTGCCGGATCGCCTACCATGGTAAAGGTTTCGGTGGAATTCAATTCCCATTTTGGCAACCAACCGTTTTCATCATACATATCCAACATACTATGGATCATATTATTCTGTTGCTGCGGATAAACGAGCGATAACAATTGGTGCACATTACGATAGGTATCCCATAAGGAAAAGACCGTATAACGCGTCCCATCGGTATTTCCGATGTTTCCTGTTTTTATTTCAGGATAGTCGCCGTTGACGTCGTTTAAAGTATTCGGATGGATTTGGGTGTGATACAAAGCGGTATAAAAAACTGTTTTATCGTCTTCAGAACCACCTTCTACTTTGATTCTGGAGAGTGTCTCATTCCACGCGTTGTAGGTGTCTTTATAAACGTCTTCAAATGTTTTGTTACTCGTTTCCTTTTCCAGGTTTTCGCGTGCGTTGGCAATACTGACGTAGCTCACCCCTATTTTAACTTCAACCGTTTCTGTTTTCTCAAAATTGTAAGTAAAATAACTGCCAATGCTATCCCCAACCACCATTTTGGTCGATTGCTCCATCAGACGCGTCTTGCCATTATAACCCATCCATTGTGCTTCCACACCTTCATAAGTTGCAGGTTTTTTCCAAACCCCAAAATTATCCGCTGGTTTTGAAAATTGAGCGACAAAATAAACCGGATATGCCGCTTCAGGGCTGTTATAGCAAAATGATCCTACGGAACGCATCCCTTCAATTTCAGTGGAGGATAAGACTTGCACCATAGCGCCTTCCTCGTTGGTCAATCCTAAACCTAGATTCAATAAGACATTCGCCTGCCCTTTTGGAAAATGAAATTTACTCACCCCAACCCGAGTTGATGCGGTAAACTCTGCTTTCACTTTATATTTATCGATTTCCGTACTGTAATAGCCGGCTTTTGCAACTTCATTTTTGTACGTTGACCCATAGTTTAAGTGATTGGTTTCTAATTCGCCCGTAGTTGGCATCAATAATAATACTCCTAAATCTGGACAGCCCACACCACTTAAATTGACGTGGCTAAAACCAGTTAGAAACGTATTTTCATTTACATACGGATTGGACAACCACTGACTGTCTTTTTCGAGAGGTAAATTTTGTGGTCCTGCCACGTTAAACGGACTGATACTCGCCATTCCCCTTGGTGCAATGGGTCCAGGAAAAGTCGCTCCATAATTGGAGGTGCCAATAAACGGATTCACATAATCTGCCGGCTCCTGTGCCACAAGGCTAGAAGTGCCACAAAAAATTAGAAGAATTAATAAGCTAAACTGTTTCATTTTTTAGGTTTGTTTTTTGACGTGCTCAAGGAATACGGCACGCTTTCATTTGCAGCACCCCAACTTGTATTAGGAGTGTTACCCATATTAAATTCTAAGACACCGCCGTTTTGCAGGGCATCAAATTTTAGATAGGTATTATTATAGGTTTTTCCATTCAATTCCGCATTTTGAATGTAGACATTCGAATCTGAATTGTTGTTGGATTTGATGTCAAAGGTGTTTCCGTTTTCTAAATGTAGGGTCGCTTTTTTGAACAGCGGACTTCCAATGACATACTCATCCACGCCCGGAGTTACCGGATAAAAGCCTAAGGCGCTGAACACATACCAAGCCGACGTTTGGCCATTATCCTCATCGCCACAATAGCCGTCAGGCGTCGCAGCATACAATTTCGCCATCACGTCCCTAACTTTCTCTTGGGCTTTGTAGGGTTGATTGGCATAATTGTACAAGTAAATCATGTGCTGAATGGGTTGGTTGCCGTGCGCATAGTTGCCCATGTTGACAATTTGCATTTCTCGGATTTCGTGAATCGTAAATCCGTAGTAAGACGCGTCAAATTTTGGTGGCATGTCAAAAACCTCATCCAACTTACCCACAAATTGTTCCTTGCCACCCATCAAATCAATCAAACCTTGAATGTCATGAAACACTGACCACGTGTAGTGCAAACTGTTCCCTTCCGTAAACGCATCGCCCCATTTTAAAGGATTAAACGGACTCTGAAAACTCCCATCCTTGTTTTTACCGCGCATCCAATTGGTGGACGGGTCAAACAGGTTTTTGTAATTCATCGATTGTTTAAAATACTTTTTCGCCAGTTTTGCATTGCCCATTTTCTCCGCCATTTGCGCGATGGTAAAATCGGCGTAAGCATATTCTAAGGTTCTGGCGGCATTTTCATTGATGTCTACATCATAAGGCACATAACCTAAGGTGTTGTAATAGGTCAAGCCGGCCCTTCCCACAGAATTCACGGGACGTCCATCAGCAACAGTGGCGTTCTTTAAGACCGCTTCCAACAACACCTCAGCATCCATTCCTTGGGCACCTTTTAAATAAGCATCGGCAATGATGGGTGCCGAATTGGAACCAATCATCACATCACGATGTCCTGGGCTTGCCCATTCTGGTAGCCATCCTGACTCTTTGTACGTATTCGCCAAGCCTTGCATGATTTTGCCGTTGAGCTCAGGATACATCATATTAAAAAATGGAAATACGGCTCTGAAAGTGTCCCAAAAGCCATTATCCGTAAACATATAACCTGGTAGAACTTGTCCATTATACGGACTGTAATGCATCACTTTATGATCAGCATCAAACTCGTAAAACTTTCTTGGGAATAGCAACACGCGGTAGAGTGAAGAGTAAAAGGTTCTTAAATTATCGATGTTGTCGTCTTCAATTTGAATTCTACCCAATTCGGTTTCCCAAGCCTTCTTCGCTTTCTGTTTTGTAGTTTCAAATGGATCTGTCCCAATTTCTCTGGACAGATTCAATTGTGCTTGCGCAGGACTGATAAATGATGACGCCACTTTGACATGGACCACTTCCCCTTTTTTGGTTTTAAATCCGATGATGGCGCCCACGTGATCACCTTCGCTATCTGTGGTGTTTTCAACCAATTGCCATCCGTCTTTCCACGTGTGGTTGACTTCAAAATCTTTATCAAACTCGGCGACAAAATAGTTGTGAAAATTCTCGGGCACACCTCCGCTATTGTTTCTGGCGTATCCAATAATTTTGCGTTCTTCAGGAATGATTTTCACCATGGATCCTTTGTTAAACGCATCGAGGATGATATAGGAACTGTCCGATTCTGGAAACGTAAATTTAAAATGCGCTGCGCGTTCCGTTGGTGTTACCTCAGCTACCACATCAAAATCCGCCAAATATACCGAGTAGTGATAAGGCGATACCGTTTCTGCTTTATGCGAAAACCAAGACTCGCGCTCATCTTCTTGAAATTTCAAATCGCCAGTAACGGCCATAAACGAAAACGCAGCATAATCATTCACCCACGGACTCGGTTGGTGGGTTTGTTTGATGCCTCTGATTTTATTTTCGCGGTATTTATACGTCCAGCCGTCGCCCATTTTAGAAGTCATTGGCGTCCAGAAATTCATTCCCCAAGGCGTGGCAATGGCGGGATAGGTATTTCCATTAGACAAATCGAAAGACGAGTCCGTCCCCATCAAAGGATTTACAAAATCCACCAAATCCTTACTAGCGATGTAGGTATTGTTCTGTGCATAGCCATCAATTGCACCACACACAAAAATTAGCAACAGAACGTAAGTATATTTAAAAACTTCTTTCGACATTATAAATTTAATTTTGCTCAAACCTCAATCACTTTTGAAAATCCACACTTCAAACCAAGCAAAATCAGTCTTGATACTTTGTTCTAACAGCGCAGCGATCTTAATTCTTAATTCTTAATACTTAATTCTAACAGCGCAGCGGTCTCATGTCTACTTATTCAACTCCACAGCATTCCCATGCCCTCTATACAACACCAACGCATCTTCCAACTCCACTTCAATCAGGGTTACATTGGCATCTAAATTCTTCTCTTGAGGGATTTCAATTCTCAAAATTCCAGGAATATTATTCCATTCCGCACCACCATTTCGTTCGAAGCTTAATTCCTGTCCACTTCCCACAACTTTGATGGATTTCACTTTGTTTTGAATCCCCTTTAATGAAATGTAGTTTTTAGGATTGTCAAATAATGCCAAATAGATTTTTGTGTCGTCTTTACTCAACAAGGTAGGTCCGTAAAAATGTCCGTAAGGCAAGCCTGCTTTGGTACTGAATATAGCCGATTCATGTTTATTAACCCATTCCCCTAAAGCTTCCAAACGTTCTAACTGCTCTTCTGCAATAGTCCCGTCAGGTTTTGGTCCGATATTCAATAATAAATTTCCTCCGGTAGCAATCACCTCAACAAAAGTTCTGATGATTTGGGATACTGGTTTGTAATTCGTGTCGGATGGAAAATAGCCCCAATTGTCGTTCATAGTCATGCAAAACTCCCAAGCACCTTCTGGTCTTACTACTGGCACACCTTGTTCTGGCGTACTGTAATCGCCGTGAGTTTTCAATCGGGAATTGACAATCACTTTTGGGTTCCAAGCCAATAACGAATCTTTCAAGGATTCTGCGCGCCATTGCTCACTTGATTTTTCCCAATCGCCATCAAACCAATATAAATCCGGATTGTATCTGGTGCTCAATTCTTTTAACTGCCCATCATTAAATCTCAAAAAACGTTGCCAAGGCGACAATTGATTTTGATTTTTTTGAGGATAGTTTTTACGAGTATCTGGACGTGGAAACACCACATCATAATCCGGATGCGACCAATCAATCAGCGAGTAATACAAGCCAACCTTTAAACCTTCTTCCCGCAGCGCGTCAACATAAGGCCCGACCAAATCGCGTTTGGCTGGCGTTTTTTCCACAACGTTTAAATGGCTGAATTTGGTATCCCACAAGGCCACACCATCATGATGTTTGGTGGTTAATACTGCGTAACGGGCACCAATTTTCTTAAACAGTTTTGCCCATGCTTCAGGATCGTAATTTTTGGCGGTAAAATCTTTTCCTTGCGACATATAATCGTCATAAGAAATACGTTTGTGATACATGGACCATGATTCGCCAATACCTTTTACGCCATAATAGCCCCAGTGGATAAAGACGCCCAATTTAGCATCTTGGAACCACTCTAATCGTTCTTCTTTGGTCAGTTTTTCTTGCGCCGTTATTTGATTGGCAACTAAAAAAACTAATACGGTGATTACTTTAAAATATCTCATCTCTCATTTCTTAAATTTTAACTGGTCTTCTATGACAGCTTTTATTTTAGGGTTATTTCAACAATGGTATCAATTTCATTTTGGGCAGCTTCAGGAATTTCCATAAGCAACCCCGCTTTTGTCTGTTTGAATTTGACCGCACGTTTATCAGCGAACAATTTTACAGATTTGATGCGTTCCTTAAACTCAGGAATAACAAAGCCTTTAGGTTGTTTTCCTAAAAGATGAAGGTAAAGCGTCTTCCCCTTTTGGGTGGACACCCAAGCATCGGTTGGCGCAACACTTCCGGCTTTACTTCCGTAGATGGTTTCGCCGTGAATGTTCAACCAATCGTCTATTGCAGCTAAGGATTGTACATGTTCCTCTTGGATGTTGCCATTTGGCATTGGGCCAACATTCAGCAATAAATTACTTCCAAAACCAGAAGCTCTGACCAATTGTTGAACTAATTCCTGTTTGGATCTATGGGTTCTATCCTGCAAATCAAAGCCCCATGAGCCATTAATGGTGGCACAAACCTCTCTTGGCAACTCGCCAACATCAGAAGCTACAGTGCCAAAACCTGTTTTATTTTCGCCCGGCAAGTCGCGTTCAAACATTTGAAAGTCTTCGCCTGGCTTTAAGGCTAAATGATGATTATTCCCAATTAAACACTGCGGTTGCAAGTCGTGGATAAGCTTATAAATCTCATCATAATGCCAATTAGCATCTGCTTTATCCCAATCGCCATCAAACCAAATTCCTGCAATCTCCCCATAGTTGGTCAACAACTCGGTCAATTGGGCTTTCATAAACTTGATATAGGCATTCCAATCGCCTTCTTGTCGTCCGGCAATCCCGTTACCCGTTTTTCCTCTCGGAAAATAATCGTCGTTATGCCAATCCAATAAGGAATAATACAAGAACAACTTGATCCCTTCCTTCTCACAGGCTTCCGCCAATTGTTTCAAAATATCCTTTCCGTAAGGTGTCTTTTTAACAATGTTATACTCAGAAACTTTGGAGTCGAACATTGAAAATCCATCATGATGCCTTGTGGTGATGGTAATGTATTTCATTCCGGCATCTTTGGCCATTTTCACCCAAGCTCCCGCATCAAATTCCGTTGGATTGAAAAATGATGGCAACTTTTCATAGGCATCAATGGCGATATTCTGATTGTTCATCACCCACTCGCCATCGCCCAAAATACTGTACACACCCCAATGGATAAAGAGCCCAAATTTAGCCTCATCAAACCATTGACGCGCTTCCAAATTACTTTGGGTAGGCTGATAGTCGGTTTGAGCAGACACCTCGTTGGTAAGACCAAAGAGCAGTAATGCAATTATTATAATTCGTTTTTTATGCAAGGCTTAATTAATTACAATTTCATCCACAAATAACCAAACATCACCTCCGTTTGGAAGTGTTTTCATACTTTCAGCAACCACTTTTACATATCTTACGGATTGCTCATCGAAGGTTATTTTAAAATCTTTTAAATCGAATGACGGATTTTTAGCGAATGGTCTTTTCTCGACGCCTACTTCTTTATAAGTTTTCCCATCATTAGACACATACACTTTGACTGCGGTTGGGAAATAAATGCCAGGACCTTGATTTTCTAAAGTTCCTAGAATCACTTCGTGGATTGGCATTTCTTCGCCCAAATCGACCACAGCTTCCATTCCTTTTGCCAACCATGCTTGCCAATGGCCATCGTGGAAATTTTTTGTACCACGTAAGGTATTTACCATCCCAAATTTACCTTCACCCTGGTATTGCTCATTATAAATCTCTTTAAAAGTCACATCTTTTCCAACCGCTTTATGAAATTCGACGGTAGTATTAAAAGGCACGCCAACCGGCTTATCATCCTTAAAAAGTGAGGCATGAATTTCAGTAGTTTTATTGATGATTAAAGGCTCCGTATATTTAGTCGCATTGGCCGTTAGTTTCGCATCATTTAAGGTATAACGAATATCTGCATCGGTGTACTCATTTTTCAATTCTACAGATACCTCTTTGGTTTCCATATCAATTTTAACATCTTCCATAACTAAGTAGGAACTTTTCGCATAATTGATGTCCATCAAATCATAACGCTTAAACATGGTTTCAATACGCGAAGAGAAATCTTCCCAATTACGAGACTCTTTTGGAGACCATAAGGTTTCAGATAACGCTGCCAATCTCGGAAAAATCATATACTCAGAATGGTCTGTAGTTTTTATTTGTTCAGACCATAAATTGGCCTGCCCGCCCAAAACGTGTTTAGCTTCCTTCTCGGTCATACCTTCTACCAGCGGATCAAACGTGTACACTTTACTTAATGGCGTATAGCCGCCCCATGCTAAAGGTTCTTCATTTTGCGGGCCTTGGTAATGGTCAAAATAGGCATGTGAACCTGGCGTCATGATCACATCATGCCCTTGTTTTGCTGCTTCAACACCGCCGGCAACACCTCTCCAACTCATAACGGTTGCTTCTGGAGCAATACCACCTTCTAAAATTTCATCCCATCCAATCAGACGTTTCCCATTTTCGTTGATAAAACGCTCCATGCGCGTGATGAAATAACTCTGTAATTCTTCAACATTTTTTAAACCTTCTGTTTGCATGCGTTGCTTACAATCTGGACAGGTTGCCCAATTGGTTTTGGTCGCTTCATCGCCACCAACATGAATATATTTTGATGGAAAAATTTCCATAACTTCTAATAATACATTCTCTAAGAACTCGAACGTATGTTCTTTTCCTGCACAATAAATATCCGTAATTGGCCAGACACCTCCTGAAGGCACGCCAACCGGACGTTCGTGACAAGATAATTCTGGGTAAGCTGCAATTGCTGAAGTAACGTGCGCAGGCATTTCTATTTCAGGAATGATCTCTACATTTTTAGTCGCCGCATAGGCCACTAACTCTTTCAACTCATCCTGAGTGTAGAAGCCGCCATAAGTTCCCTTTTCATCCGGAGACGTTTCTTCTCTCCCGTCCCAATGCTTATCTTCTTGATCGACTCTCCATGCTCCAACTTCTGTCAATTTTGGATATTTTTTGATTTCGATTCTCCACCCTTGGTCGTCTACCAAGTGCAAATGCAAGACATTCATTTTAAGCATTGCCAAACGATCAATAGTCTCCTTTAAATAATCGATTTCAAAAAAATGACGGGATACATCCAACATTAAACCTCTGTATTTATATCGCGGTTGGTCAGTAATTGTCAAGTTTGGAATTATCCAAGCTGTATCTCCAATTTTATCAGCGCTTTCAATACTTACTGGAAGTAATTGTCTCAGTGTTTCCAGTCCATAAAGAAAACCTGCATTTCCTTTTGCAGAGATGATGACGCGATCAGAATTGACATCTAATTTATAGGCTTCCTCTTCTAAGTTGCCGTCCACAACCAATTGCAAAAAATCCGCTTTTGGCGCTTTTTCAGACACCTCTAAATCCCATCCTGCTGCATTTTTGAATTTACTTAAAAATCCAGAAATCATCTCTTTTTGAGAAGCGTCTGAAATAATAATCTTTGTGTCATCACCAAATTGAAAAGACCCTTCCGCCAAGGTTAGTTGCGCAGGTTTCGGAATAACAGCGATCTCCTCTTCTGTAAACGTTTTGTTCACCTTTTTTTCTTCACAAGACCACGTTATCGCAATTAATGCTAAAACAACTAGCTTTCTAAATACACTCATTTTTCTAAAATTTTATATGATCAATTAATTTTCTATTCTTCCCAAGACATTTTAAAAGTGGCATCTTCCATTCTGCTGCCTTCTGCTTCATCGGTTATCGCATAATTAAATCCGGAACGCAAACTGTAGCCCGCGTGTTCGCCGTTTTTGTTAATAGCGATAAAACCAACCTGCAAATATTCCATATCTCTATGGTTTTTGTGCTTGTTATAAATGCGTTCTACAATTTCTTTACAAGCCTCCAAAGGCGATTTCCCCTGGCGCATCAATTCGACCACCATGGCACTGCCGGCAGTTCGTATGACTGCTTCTCCCAATCCTGTTGAGGCTGCGCCGCCCACTTCATTATCCAAAAATAAACCTGCACCAATAATTGGCGAATCGCCAACACGTCCGTGCATTTTCCAAGCCGCTCCACTAGTCGTACAGCCACCTGAAACATTGCCGTCCTTATCAATAACCAACATGGAAATGGTATCGTGATTTTCCATATTGATGACCGGTTTATACTTCGATTCTTCCATCCATTTTTTCCAATCGGCTTCTGCTTCTGCCGTTAAGAGGTTTTCTTCTATAAAACCTTCAGACAAGGCAAATTGAAGGGCGCCTTCACCCGAAAGCATCACATGCGGTGTATTTTGCATGACGTTTTTTGCCACAGAAATGGGATGTTTAATACCTTGTAAAAAGGACACCGCACCACAATCGCTATTATGATCCATGATACAAGCGTCTAAGGTTACTTTACCCTCACGATCCGGAAAACCGCCGTAGCCCACACTTCTTACTTTAGGATCTGCTTCAGGGATTCTCATTCCAGCCTCAATCGCATCTATGGCCGATTTGCCATTTTTTAGTTGCTTCCAAGTCTCATCGTTGGCTGGCAACCCGTGGTTCCAGGTTGAAATTATTAGAGGTTTTACGGCTTTTTTAGTTGGCTTCACTGCCGGAATAACCGCAGTACTGGCAGTGTTGCAGCTCAAGACCGAACTGATGCCGATAGTGCCTAAGGCTGCTTTCTTTATAAAATCTCTTCTGTCTGACATAACATAGGTGTTTTATTGATATTGTTTTGAGGATGGTGCCATGGTATTGTTCGTGTTTGTATTAGGAGTGTCTCCCATTTTGAACACTAACGTGCCGCCGGCCATAATTTCTTTATGTGTGATGTGATTTCGTTGTATGGTTTTCCCATTTAAGGACATCGATTGTATGTAAATATTGTCATTTGAATTGTCCAAGGCGGTCACTGTAAAGGTCTTGCCGTTTTCTAAATTCAGTACGGCAGAATCGATTAAGGGCGATCCAAATGCATACACCCCTTGTGCAGGATTTACCGGATAAAATCCGAGCGCGCTAAACACATACCAAGACGACATTTGTCCGCAATCTTCGTTCCCACAATGCCCGTTAGGTTCGTTTTGGTATTGGGTTTCCATAATCTCGCGGACTAATTTTTGGGTTTTCCAAGGTTTTTCAATGTAGTTATAAAGATAGGCCACATGATGGCTCGGTTCATTACCGTGCGCATATTGCCCAATCATTCCTGTACTAAAAATGGGTAATACATCGTCAGGAAGCGGATTTAACGAAAACATGGAATCGAGTTTTCTTTCGAATAATTCATTGCCACCAACCCGCTCGGCTAGACCTTCAATATTGTGTTGCACGGACCAGAAGTACTGCCAGGCATTGCTTTCGCAAAAATGTGCGGAATACTCTTTAGGAACAAAGTCTGCTATAAATGTCCCATCTTCTAATTTAGGACGCATAAAGGTGCTTTGGGTATCGTAAACGTTACGCCAGTTTTCAGAACGCTTCAAAAATGTATGATAATCATCGGTTTTGCCTAATGCTTTGGCGAATTGCGCAATGCACCAATCGTCATAAGCGTATTCCAAGGTTTTTGACACCGACCAATCTTCGCCACCTTCACCCACAGGAACATAGCCTAATGCCATATACTTGTCGATTTGTCGAGACGCATCTGTGGCACTGGCAATGCAGGCTTCGTAAGCCAAATCAGCATCAAAATTTTCAACACCTTTAAAATAAGCGTCCACTATCACTGGAACAGCGTGGTAGCCAATCATCATATTGGTTTCATTACCCTGCATGGACCACACCGGCAACAGTCCCGTTTCTTTATAATGGGCCAACATGGAGTTGACCATGTCTGACACGCGATTCGGATGTACAATGGTATAGAGCGGATGGGCGGCGCGATAGGTATCCCACAACGAAAAGGTGTCATACCGATCAAAGTCTTTCGCATTCATAATGGAATCGTTGGCGCCTTTGTAGTTGCCGTTAGGATCGCTCAATAAAGTTGGTGCCAACATGGATTGGTACAGCATGGTGTAAAAAATCCGTTTTTTAGTCTCGTCAGCTACGGTGATGTTGATTTTATGGAGTTGCGTTTCCCATTTCTGTGCTGCCTGATCCCTTAAGACTTCAAAATCGAAATTCGGGGCTTCAGTTTCTAAAGATTTATAGGCACCTTCTAAATTTGCCGAAGACACTCCAGTTTTCATGATGATGACCTCATCGGCTTCTGTGTTATAATCTAAAATGATTTTCGTGTTTTTAGCGGTGACTGGGGAATTGCTAAGCGAATCATTCTTATAAACTTTATAGTTTTTGAAAGGTTTGGAAAGTTGCATCACAAAATACACCCGTTGGTCTTTTGCCCACCCGGTCGATTTCCGATAGCCTTCAATAGTAGTCTCATTAACCACATTGATATGGGTTTCGGTAGGACTGTCCCAATTCAAGGCGTAGCCTAAATCGATATGAATTTGCGTACTGTCGTCTTTTGGGAAGGTGTATTTATGAATTCCTGTGCGTTCCGTAGCGGTCAACTCAGCTTTAATACCATAATCTAACAAATCTGCCGTATAATAACCTGGAGAGGCGGCTTCTTTCTCGTGAGAAAAACTTGAAAAAGGCTTGTAGCTATTGGCTGCCATGCGCTCAGAAAAGCGGCTGTTGGTTGGCATGACCAAAATATCGTAAAGATCTCCAGCGCCGGTTCCAGACAAGTGCATGTGTGAAAATCCGGAAATAATGGAATCTTGATAAAAGTAACCCGCAATACGGTCCCAACCCGGAATTCCGATATCGGGACTCAACTGTACCATCCCGAAAGGAACGGTGGCACCCGGATAGGTATTCCCCGGTCCATCCGTACCAATAAACGGATTCACATACTGGGTTAATTTCACTTGAGGCACTACGGCTTTAGGTGCTTTGCAATGCCACAAAAACCCCATACTCAACAGACCTATTACCGCAAATTTTCTCATAACCCTCAATTCTCTCTTCTCTGTATTCTCTTTTCTCTTCTCTGTATTCTCTTCTCTCTTTTCTCTTTTCTCTTTTCCTCTACACCACAACTACTTTCGACTTGCCATTTTTATACCCAAACCACACAATGTACGCATAGCACAGTACGATAAAAATCATGGCATTTTTAAACGCTATCTGATCGGTTAAAAACCCGAACGTTGGCGGAATTATGGCACCACCCACAATGGCTGTACACAGCAATCCCGAAGCTTTAGGTTTTAAATGCCCAATGCCGTCAATGGCTAAGGTAAAAATGGTTGGGAACATGATAGAATTGAACAAACCAACCGCCAAAATACTCCACATGCTCACCAAACCAACCGTACTGATTGATAGGACAATCAAACTGATGGAGATGGTTGCGAAAATAGCCAAGACTTTTCCTGGCTGCATAATTTTTGTAAGATATGCGCCTGCAAACCTTCCAATCATCGCACCTGACCAATAAAACGTTACAAAAACACCTACGACGGCTTTACCATCTTTTTCTGCCAATCCTGAATTTAGAATGGTTTCAGCAATGGATCTCATCAAGCTCGATTCTTTAATAACGGAAACCAAATTCATATCTAAAAAGTAATTGACCAAATAACTCCCAATAGCTACCTCAGCACCTACGTAAAAGAAGATCCCCAATACCCCTTGCATCAATTTTTTATTCTTTAAAGCTTCCTTATACGTTCCGGTAGAAGTTTCCGAAATCATGGTTGGTAATTTTGCAAACAGGAAGATGATGGCGATAAGGCCTATAAAAAGAGCCAGACCTAAAAATGGCGTTTGCACTGCTGCAGCTTCTGCGGAGAGGTACGCCTCTTTTGCAGAACTATCTAAAACAGCAATTTCATCTTTTGTTTTTATCACATCGCTCAAAATAAATAGAGCGCCAATAGCTGGAGCTATAGCGGTGCCTAAGGAATTAAAAGCTTGAGAAAGGTTTAATCTGCTCGATGCGCCATCTTCGGAACCCAAAACAGCGACAAACGGATTGGCAGCTACCTGTAAAATGGTAATCCCGCCGGCGAGAATAAAATACGCCAACATAAATATGCTAAACTCACGATACGATGCAGCCGGATAAAACAGTAAACAACCCAATGCCATGGTCAATAATCCGAGGATGATTCCTTTTTTATACCCGATTTTGGAAAGGATATAACTTGCCGGAATGGACAGTAGAAAATAAGCTCCAAAAAATGCAAATTGGACCAGTCCTGCCTGAAAATAAGTTAAGGTAAACAATTCACGCAAGCGCGGAATTAGGGAATCGACCAGCACTGTTATAAATCCCCAAAGGAAAAATAGGATGGTCAATAAAATAAAGGCGGAGCGGTATGATTTCTGGTTTGACATGGTTACCTGTTAGTTAAAACTTTCTTTTGTTTCTTTAATAGTCTCTAAATACGCATCTGTTAATTGTGGGCCGTCAAAGAACGTCACCCCTTTGGCACCGTTGTCTTTAGCGTAGTAAATGGCTTCTTTTAATGCTTCCGCAGATGTAAACGGCGGCACAAAAACGCCCGTAAGTAATCCGACATTCTTAGATTCTAAATCGGTGACACCTTGTTTGGTGGCATAACCAATCCAATCGATTTCTTCATTGTAAAAGCCGTGGTAAATCATCGGATAGACGGCATCAATATTCCATTTATCCCAACGTTGGCGCACCATATGGTCGGCCATTTCCGGATAAGGAAATACGGCGGCGGTTAACTTTTTGTCGTGCTTTCGGACAATCTCGTAGGCATCATTGACCAAGTTTCTAATGGCATTCAAACGGAAGTTCTTCCATTCCATGTCAATAGCGGTATTGTTACTTTCCAATGGATTTTTATGATGGATTTTTTCGAAGGCACTGATACAGGCTTCACAATAACAGAAGTCATACTCCGCCATTTCGGTATCTTGGGTAAGATTATATTTTGGTAGTAATCCTATCGGCAGAAAAATATCCGGAAAACGGATATAATCGAGATGTACACTTTCAATGCCTTCCACTTTAGCCATACGTTCTACCAAACTTAAAATATGGTTTCGAGAAGCTTCTCTGGTAGGGCATAACCATTGGTAATAGTTCACATAAGGTTGCGTATCGTAGCACGATTTGCCGTCTCTGCTCACCATATACCACTCCGGATGTTTTTGGGCAATGGTGTCTCCCGGTCGGTTAACCGCCCACATCCAAGCGTGAACTTTAAGACCTTCTTTTGCTGCTATAGCAACGAGACGCTCCAATTCTTTAACATCTGTGGCGGTGTTGATTAACAACTCGTCAATACCACCTTCTTTATACCGTTTGAATTCGGCAGCGTAATCGGCATTGGATTTGTCTTTGTTGGAGGTGATCCAGGTGCCAAATTTAAAAGTCGCTTCTTCAGAAGATGTTGTATCCGCAGTTTCCTGCTTCCGTTCCAGTTGATTACAGCTGACCAACCCTAAAACGATCACTATAAAAAATAAAAAATTGTTTTTCATCCGAAAGCGATTTTGTATGACTTATTAGTGTAAATTTTCGAAAAGCGCATTCAATAATTCCTGATCCTTATCAAGACTGTACTCCCAAAACATCGCGCCACCTAAGCCCTTTTCTTTGATATAATTCGCTTTCAACTTAATTTCCTTTGGGGTATCCCAAGATACAAAAATGTTGTCTGTTTCATTCCATAGATAGGATGCTTTTGCCGACTCGTCGTACATTTTTTTATACTTACCCGATTTTAGTTTTTCAAGAATTTGCCAGTAGGAAATGATATATCCACCTTCATTAGCCGACGCGTACAAAGGAACCTCTGTTGGCGCTACTTTCTCCCATTGTCTGCCATAAAAGGGAATCCCCAATACGAGTTTGTGTACAGGAACGCCCGCTACAATATGTCTCTCAATGGCTTCAACACCACTATTCCCGCCATATTTTTCCTTATCTGATGGGTACAAATTGGCGTGGTGCCCGGTTTGATACATCCAACCTTGATAAAAATCGTAGCCCATGACGTTGATAAAATCGAGGTACTCATGCGCCTCTCCTAAATTGGTATTATCTATATACGCCTGATCAGCGCCAGTGGCAATGGTCAATAAATAATGGGTGTTGTCTTTTTTACCTTGCACATCGAGTGCTTCACGAATCGCTTTTAAAAGTAAGGTAAAGTTATCTTTATCTGAAGGACGGAAGACGTTGTCCTCTGCACGTTGTCCCGGATATTCCCAGTCTAAATCAACACCATCAAATTCATGCTTTTTAAGCAATGCGACACAGCTTTCAGCAAATATCTTTCGTGACTCCTCATAGGCTGCCATGGTTGAAAATTGATCCGACCAAACCCAACCTCCTACTGAATACAATACTTTTAAGTTTGGATTTTGTTGTTTGAGACCGATAAGCGTCGCTATTTTGGCAGCATCAGTATCGAGTTCAAAAGCCGTTTTGCCTTCTACAATATTCGCAAAGGCAAAGTTGATATGGGTTAATTTTGAGGCATCAATTTTTGAAAAATCATAATCTTCATATCCTGCCGCATAACCGATGATTTTCATGTCTACAGGTTCTGCATCCTTATTGGAGATCTCTTGCGCTTCAACTGGTAATTCCGATTTTTCCGGTGCATTGTTGCAGGCAAAAAACAGGGGAAGTAGGAATATAAATTTGATAAATCTCATCTCTTATTTGTTTTAAAAAAATACCAAAGGCTTCAGATGTACCTTTTCTTTTGACATCATGCGTCAATTATAGAGCTCCTTTAATTCTAAAAACCGTTGTTAATGTATTAGGACGATTTGCTGGCACTGTAAGTACTAACTTAGTATGGTCTTGTTTATACTCGATTTTTTGGTTACTCCCAATCATTTCAATGGCAGTTATTTTGCCTGGCTTTTGTTTTGATTTTAATCCTAAAGTTGGTAATTCAATTTGCCCTTCTGCTGGATTCAATACAAACATATACAGTACATCTCCATTTGTGGTATAGCGTACCTCATCTTTTCCATAAGCAGGACTTGCAAGGGTTCTTTCATTGAAATGCTCCTCGCTCTTTTGCTTTTTTAAGGCTTCAAGATCCGCTTCTCCAATAGCACTGTTTTCTAAAACCTTAAGATAGGAATCTAAATTATCACCATATACTTTCCAAGGTTTGCTGGCATAAACCGCTTCACTATTAAGGTGTATCCAAGCACCCACTTTATCCAAAATTAATTTTTGGGTGGTAGGGATGGTGCCATCATGTAATAGTTCAACATTCAGCACGAGATTACCATTTTTACTATTGTAATCGGCCAAGGTTTCAATAACGGTCCTTGCGCTATGGCGATAATCCAGTCCGCCTTCATCTTCTTTATAAAACCACGTACGTAGTGTTGTGATCCCTTGCCACGGATAAGCTAATATTTCAGAAGCACCACCACGTTCAATATCTTTAACGGTTGTTGGTTCGCTACTAAACTTACCAGCTAAAACCGCATTAATTTTGCCATTGCTCTGGCGTTTTTTGTTGAAATACGTGGTGCTCACCGCCTTTCCATAATCGCCATAAGGGAAATTATAGCCATCAAACCACAAGTAATCCAAATCATATTTTGTAACGAGCTCAGTGTGACGCAGCTTCCAATTTTTCTTAACGCCTTCAATATATTCAGGCGTCCGTTTTGCTGGTGGTAAACCGTATAAATCGGCAGGATCCAAACCTTCCCACCATTTGCCTTTTCCATCTTCAATAGTCATATGTCCATCATAAGGCACACCTTTATAAGGTCCTAAAGTGTCCGCTCCAAAAGCAGGTTCCCACCAACCCAAAAAGCGGTCATCATGTGAACTCACCCCAAACCTCATGTTGTATTTTTTTGACGACTGTTCAAACTCCCTTATAATATCACGTTTTGGACCCAAATTAACGGAATTCCAAGGGTGGTAGGTAGAATTAAAATTATCAAAGTGATCATGATGATTGGCTAAGGCTACAAAATACTTGGCGCCCACACTTTTGAAATATGAAACAAGCGCATCAGTGTTTAGCTTATCTGCTTTCCACTCATTAAGCACGTCTTTATACCCAATTTCAGATGGATGACCATAGGTTTTATTGTGAAAGGCATAAGCGTTCCTCCCCCATTTTTCATGTTTTACGTCTTCCATATACATGTGTCTCGCATACCAGCCTCCGCCTTGCATAGGCTCGGTTTGCGCACCCCAATGCACCCAAATTCCAAATCGGGCTTCTGTATACCACGCAGGGAATTCATAACTGGCACTGAGTTCTTCCCACGACAAGTCTTTATCTTGTGAGAATGTTGGGACGCTTAAAAATGCGACTAACACTAGAGATAAGATATACTTATGATATTGCATGGTAATTTTAAATTATTGAGTTGTTGATTTCCCGTCCTCCTTAATAACTAGCAAGGCCTTTGTAAACGGACTTTCCACTGAAATAGTCCATCCGAAACTATGGTTTTCAAGTTTAGGGTTGATGGTCTTGCCTTCGATTATTATTGGAGCTGTCATCAAACTATCCAATGTTGTTGCCCAGACTGCATGAGCGTCAAAATGTTTCTTTTGCGCGCGGTACAAGTCGTACAAGGCCCATTTGATTTTTTCGTCCTTTGGAATTTGAAACGTATCTTTTGCCCCAGCTTCCTTTGAAGAAAAATAAACATAGCCCCAATGTTCAGGTTCGTGCATGTTAATGACACCTTGTGGCGACCATACCCAATTGTATTCTGGGAGGTAATTGCCTTCCGCATCTTTTTTGCGTCCGTAAATGCCATCGTTAAGTTGATAATCCCAATTGACTCTCGAAAAATTAACGCGCCAAAAGTCGTCTTTAGGTACATTCTCTTCAAAATAGGCTTTCTTGAAAACACGCCACGGAATGGCAATTTCGAGCATCCATCCTTTATCAGTATCCTTCGGATTATTTAAAGTGCCGTCAATGGTTATGGCGGATTTCATTCCTGTAGCCGTCCAATCATTCAACACCACATTATTTTCGCGATAGGGTTTTGACACAAACAAATCCCACACGGTGTTGATGGCGTTGATCTCAATTTCATAATAATTATGGGTATCACCAGTTGGGTCGATAAACACTTCAAAATCGTTATTATGAAAAATAATTGCGTCGTGCTCGGTAATATCTGCCCAGACATGTGGCTCTTCCATTTTGGCTAAAATGTAGAAATAGGTACTATCCCATAACATTTTCGCCTGGGTATTGTAGGTCGGTTTTATGACGCCTTCAATATCAATGAATAGATCGGTCCATTCCACTTTACTCCAAGAGGCATCAGTATCTTTTCCATCAACCGTTATAGAATCAGACGTGTGATACGCTATGTAACTTTTAGGAATGATGCTGTTTTTTGTTTGCGCAAAAGTTGCTAAAGACACACAAAAAAAGAGCACCACGGCATATTGAAATTTCAAATCCATAGGAGTTGTTTTTATAAACTATTATCTTTTGTGTACTGCACCACTTCACTCAACTTCCCGAATGCCATGGCGACAACAGTATCTGCGGCACCGTAATATACGGCCAATTTATCTTCTTTGGTATCGTGTAAGGCTGCACATGGAAACACTACATTAGGCACATCGCCAGTAGTTTCATAGAGTTCGGCAGGACCTAATAAATACGGCTGCGTTCTATATTTTACTTTATCCGGTTGGTGTTCGTCTAAAATCGCGGCACCCATCGCATAACGGAATCCGTTGCAGGTATTGATTACCCCGTGGTAGAGCATTAGCCAACCTTCGTCCGTTAAAATAGGAATTGGGCCTGCGCCAATTTTGGTACACTGCCACGCACTGTCCACAAATGGCGTCGCTTTCATCACACAACGGTGCTCACCCCAATATTTCATATCCGGACTGTAGCTGATGTAGATATCACCGAACGGCGTATGGCCGTTATCACTTGGGCGACTCAACATAGCGTATTTGCCATTTATTTTCTGTGGGAACAACACCCCGTTTCTGTTGAATGGTAAAAAGGCATTTTCACATTGGAAAAACTCCTTAAAATCGTAAGTGTAGGCGATGCCGATAGTTGGCCCGTGGTACCCGTTACACCAGGTAATCCAATAGCGGTCTTCGATAAACACAACGCGCGGGTCATATTTATAGTCGGATTCTATCATCTCCGTATTTCCCGCTTGCATCACAATCGGTTCATGATTGATCTCCCAATCGATACCATTCTTGCTAAAACCAGCAAAAATATTCATTTGTACCGCTTTGTTATCACATCTAAAAACACCGGCAAATCCATCTTCAAAAGGCACCACAGCACTATTAAAAATACTATTGGAAGTTGGAATAGCATATCGGTTTATGATTGGGTTTTCAGAATAACGCCACATCACGTCGTTACAGTTGTCAGGCTTATCTTGCCATGGAATTGATTTCATCTGCTTTAATCTTTATATTTTTTTACTTTATCTAACCAAGTGAATTTTAAAATAAGGGTGGTAATTCCAAATACCAATAAGGCTGTCCACGTTTTTGGGAAGTCTCTTATCAAGAAATAAATTGGCAATAAAATCATACTCGATTGCCAAACGACACCCACCACACAATTTAACATATCACTTACAAAATCTTTATTTTGAGTCACTGCACTATCATCCTTTTGCAGAGCGTTATATACAGGTTTCCACCAACCCCAAGGTCGGACATTTGCATAAAACGCCTTTAAAGTCTCCATTGGTGTTGCCGGCGTTAATAATGTTCCTAAAAACGACCCTAATAAGGATACTATAAATATAAACGGAAACATATAAATGGCCGGGATTTGAGATACTTCGTATAACCACGTTCCCGTTTCAAAATTACCTTTATTTTGGTCCAATAAAAACTGCAGTGTTGCCACGAACAATCCGGAGGTCATCCCCCAGAAATAGCCCCAGCCGTTAAAGCGCCACCAAGTCCATTTTAAGAAATTCGCCGCAACATAGCCGCCATAGAGTGCACTTGTGATCCAGAGTGTGATCGAGTTGATGGATCCAGCAAAGAAGCCCATCGTTACCCCTAAAATCACAATGGCGAAAGAGGCGATATGACTCGCTTTAATATAATGCTTGTCTGAAGCTTGTGGTTTGAAGTATTTCTTATAAATATCATTCACAATGTAGGCAGGACCAGAATTGACAAATGCTGAAAACGTGGACATGAATGCCGCCAAAAGTCCGGCTAACAACAATCCTTTAATCCCAACGGGAACATGTTCATTAATCACTTTTGGTAGAATCACTTCTAAATCGGCACCAGTTAAACTTCCCGTAGCCGCCATATCTGGCGCCAAATAGACAAGTCCCAATACCACTATGCCACCGATAAGCAAATAGCGCGGAATAAAGAGTACCAAGTTGGTAAATCCACTCATATAGGCAGCTTCCTTAACTGAACGGGTAGACAGGATGCGTTGCATATCATAACTCGGTGTTGGTCCTGCGATACTGGCAAAAAATCCTTTAAAAAGCGACATGCCAATAAAAGCGCCAAACATTTTATAACCTTGGGTATCGATCAAATCGTTGAAAGCGGCATATTTATCGGACCATGAGCCTTCCAGTTGACTGGAAAACATAATGCTCGACCATTCGGTAGAAATGACTTCATTGATTTGAATGTCCGTAACAGTGATAAACGCGTAACCAGCAATCAAAATTCCGGCAATGACCATGATGCCATACTGCAACACTTCTGTGGCAACCACTGAAAACATCCCCCCCTTAATGGTATAAATAGTGGTGAGAAATATAATAATGAGCGCGTAATTCTGATCGGATGTTAAAAAGACCCCATCGTTCATCATCAGGGTTAAATCCCAAGGCAAAATAATGCCCATAAATTTACCCACGCCTTCAAAAAAGTAGGCGATAAATCCTATGGACGCCACAATCGCAAAAATAGCCACAATTAAATGTGATGCTCGGCCGGCCTTTCCATCGCCAAAGCGGGTTAAAATCCACTCGGAACCCGTCATAATATTAGAGCGTCTAATCCATGCGGCCAAGAAAATCATGATGAAAATCTGGTTCCAAATGGGCCACATCCACATAAACATAAAGCTTTTGGCGCCATAAAGGAATAAAATCCCTACCATCCATGCGGTTCCGGAAACATCAAACATTCCCGAGCCGTTACTCAAGCCTAAATAATACCATTTGATACTTTTTCCTCCAAGAAAGTAGGAATCCAAACCTTTAGAAGCGCGTTTGGAAATCCAAATCCCTACCGCCAAAGTGACGACAATATAGAGGATAATTATAGATACGTCAATAATTCCCATTAGTCGTTTTTAGTTTTAGAAGTGCCCCATTGTTTGTTAGGCTCCGCGCCCATTACAAAACGCAAGGTGCCTCCCTTTAAAATATCAGCATGTGAAATGGCTGTTTTATGGAACGGTTTGCCATTGAATGTGGCGGATTGGATGTAAAAATTCTTATCAGAAACGTTTTCAGCCTCAATTACAAAGGTCTTTTTATTTGGCAGATTGATGCTTGCCTTTTCAAAAATTGGGGTTCCTATTTCATAGTCTCCAGATGCCGGATTCATAGGATACAAACCAACAGAACTCAACACATACCAAGCACTCATCTGTCCGCAATCTTCATTCCCACTCAATCCGTCTGGGGTGGTGTTATATTGGGTGTCCATAATGTGGCGTGCCCAATATTGCGTACGCCATGGTTGATCGGCATGGTTGAACATATAGGCAATATGATGGCTCGGTTCGTTACCGTGGGCATATTGGCCGATAAGCCCTGTGATATCTGCCGAAATATTATCGCCGGTAATTTCAGAACTCTCGGTAAACAACTGCTCTAAACGGCTGGTGAATGTTTCGTTGCCACCGTGAAGTTCAATAAGGTCATCGACGGCGTGCGGCACAAACCAACTGTGTTGCCACGCGTTACCTTCAGTATAATCTGTTTGCTCTCTGTGGTTGGAATGCTTCGGATCAAAAGGTTCGTTCCAAGAATTTCCAACGACAGATTTCCCGCGCATGAATCCGGATTCATTATCAAATAAATGTTGGTAGGCTTTAGATCGTTCGGAGAAATATTTATAATCTTCATCTTTTCCTAAAGCTTTGGCCATTTCAGCCACACACCAATCGTCATAAGCATATTCCAAGGTGATGGTGACAGACTCGTCCAACAAACTATACGGAATATAGCCGTGTTTTTTATAGTGATTAAGGCCACGCTCGTCTTGCATCATCGTGTTCTTCATCGCTTCATAAGCGCGTTCCACATCAAAACCGCGGATTCCTTTTTTATAGGCTTCCACAATAACCGGAATAGAATGGTAGCCGGTCATGGTATTGGTTTCGTTGCCGTATAAGGTCCAGACTGGTAAAATGTTTCTAACCTCATAATACGCCAACATAGAATTAACCATATCTGACACTCTATCTGGCGCAATCATAGTCAGCAAAGGATGCTCAGCTCTAAAGGTATCCCAAAGTGAGAGCGTCGAATAGGCGGTGTAATTGTCAGCATTTACAATGCTGTCATTCTCCATTCTGAACTGGCCATTTTTATCACTAAACGTCACGGGCGCCAATTGGGTGTGGTATAATGCCGTGTAAAAAATAGTTGTTAAGGAATCGGTTGGTGTCTCAACTTCGAATGACGAAAGTGCTGTATTCCACAGTTTTTCAGCAGCAGATTTCGTTTTATCAAAATCAAATCCGGACGTTCCCAAATTGTCTTTGGCGTTTTCTATACTCACCGATGACAAGGCCACTTTTGCCAATAATTCAGGGCTTTTTTCATTCGGATCAAAAATTACCTGAATGGACGATTTTACGCCTTCATGATCGCCATCTTCAAAAACCTGCCCATCCACATACAATTTATAATCGGCAATAGGCTTAGAAAATTTAGCTACAAAAAATACTTTTTGATTCTGTGCCCACCCTGTACTATGACGGTACCCACTAATGGTGTATCGGTCTTCAACTTTTAGAGAGGTTGCAACGGCTTTGTCCCAATTGATGGCAAAACCTAAGTCGATCACTACCGATTGTTGATCACCTTCTTTAAAGGTGTATTTATGATATGCCGTTCTTTTTGAAGTCGTCAATTCCACATTCACATCATGATCCTCCAAGTACACTTGGTAATAGCCTGGTGATGCTTTTTCGTTATCATGGCTGTATTTTGATTTGTAAGGAATACTGTCTCGAGAGATAGGATTCGCGGTTAAATCGACCGGTTTGTTGATGGGCATAAAAATAATATCCGCCAAATCTCCAATTCCGGTCCCACTCAAGCTTAAATGGCTAAACCCCACCGCTACATCATCAGAATAGTGGTAGCCTGAGCACCAATCCCAATCGCTGATCCCATTGACAGGGCTCACTTGCAACATCCCGAAAGGCACGGTAGCACCCGGATAGGTGTGGCCATGTCCACCAGTACCGATAAATGGATCGACGTAACTGATAGCTTCTGGCTTTTCTTCTACAGGCTTTTCAACTTGTTCATTACAACTGACCAAAAAAAGTGTGGATAAAAATATAAAGTATCTTTTTTTCATAAGTATCATTTTGTCTAACGTGTGCAATCGTTTTCGTTTACTGAATTTAAAAGACTAGAAAAATGCGTGATGTTCTACTCTTTTTGAAGCCTTTATAAAAAATAAAATCAAACAATTGCAAATTGCAGCGTTCATCAGGCTTTAGAATCCTTTGATCATTTATTTTGAAAGAAAAAAAACAAACTGAATTCACTCCATAAATTTTCATAAATTTAACCACAATTGAAATTAAATTAGACGGACGACACGTTAACTCTCCTGAACATCACAAAAGATTTTTTTAATGAACATTAAATCCAACAGACTCTACAGAATCTCGTTTTGGCACCATATTATTTTTTGGTCTGTTTACTTTTTATTTAACACTTTCAGATGGGGAAGTTACTTTGATGACTACCTCTACTCACTAAAAACAAACATGCTGGGGTTTCCAATCCATATTGCGTTATGCTATTTTAATATCTACTTTTTAATGCCCAACTTTCTATTTAAAAAGAAGTATGTGCCTTTCGTAATTTTAATACTTTCGGCCATTTTTTTAATGGTGCTGGCCAAATTCAATCTCACTTATTTTTTGATCAGCAGTGAAGTGTGGCCAGAAGGCCCAAATCCCATCAACAATCTGACGCTCAACTATGTTATTGATATGATGATTGGCGAATTATATGTGATCACCTTTGTAACTGCCATAAAAGTTACCTTAGATTTTTTAAAGGAACACAAACGTGTAGCCGATCTTGAAAAGGCCCAATTAGAAACCGAATTACTGTTCTTAAAATCCCAAATTTCTCCTCATTTTTTCTTTAATACACTGAATAACATCCATTCTTTGGCTTTGGAAAAATCCAACAAAACATCAAAAATAATTTTAAGGCTTTCTGAACTGATGCGCTACCTATTGTACGAGACAAAATCTGAACGGCAGTCTTTAGAAAATGAGATCATGTGCATCCAGAATTACCTCGATTTGGAAAAAATCAGGCACGATGATTTGTTAAAAGTGCAGATGTGCATTTCTGGAGATATCCACGATAAGACTATAGCTCCCATTTTGTTACTGACCTTTGTTGAAAACGCCTTTAAGCACGGTGTGAGTAAAAATATTGGTTTGGTAAATGTGGATATTGAGTTTGTGGTAGAAGGCGATTTTCTTTATTTCACCATCACCAATCCTCTACCATCAGCGCATACCCTGCCGCATAAGTTGAATCAATCTAGTGGAATTGGCTTAGAGAACGTAAAAAAAAGATTAAGTTTAGGGTATGATAAGGAAGATTATGAGCTCACCATAAAAAGCGATGCAGAGACCTTTACAATTCAACTTAAGATAAAGGTTACGGCATAAATACAGGAGCGCATAAAATGGGAATTTAAATAGTAAGTTATGAAGATACAATGTTTAATTATTGATGATGAGCCTTTAGCGATTAACGTCATTAAAAATTATCTCCAAAAAATTGAAGACATCGAATTGGTGAATACTTTTAACAACGCTATTGATGGTTTAAACTTTTTAAAGCATCATAAGGTCGATGTGATCTTCCTAGATATTGGCATGCCAATTTTAGACGGCTTAAGTTTTATTAAAAGTTTAAAAGAACCGCCCTTAATCATTATCACGACAGCTTATACTGATTACGCCGTAGAAACCTACGCTTTAGATGTGCTTGATTATCTGGTAAAGCCTATTGAATTCCCACGCTTCATGAATGCGTTGAACAAGGTGTACCGACGGTTAAACATTAAACAGACACCTACGGATCTGATTCCGACCCGTCCCTTCGTTTTTATTAAGATCGATAAGAAGAAGATGAAAAAAGTGTTTTTGGATGAGATTTTAGTGATAGAAAGTCAAAAAGATTATCTAAAGATTACCACTACCAACGGTCGGTTTATGATCCACAGTACATTGGCCGACTTTACTGATTTACTGCCAGCTTCCGATTTTATTAGAATTCATAGATCCTATACCATCTCCATTAGTAAAATTGACGCGGTTGAAGGTAACAGTATTGAAATTGACGGCATGCGATACGGAATTGGCCGCTCCTATATTGACGAAGTGAAAGCTAAGATTTTAAATTCTTCAATTTAAATTTGTCATAAAAAGATTGAAGAACGCTGCGCTGTTAGAATCAAGAACAAAGACTATCGTAAAGCAATAAAAATCTAGACTAAAATTTCAAAAGCTAACTTCCATTATATTCTTATTTTTACATAAAAAAGGGAGAACCGTTACAGTTCTCCCTTTTTTCGACTAACATAAAATAAAAATGAAAAAAATTATATAGTTTAATCCTGTTGTGCCCACCATAATGGTGTAGACACGGCATCAGGTCCACCTAATTTATCAACAGCTTGTGCATATCCACTTGGAATATTATTTCCAAAGTTAGATGGGTATTTTAAACGCTGTCCATAAAAATCGATACTGTTGGTCATATAATTCCCTGGCGTTAACTGTGGCATATCCGCTATAGGCGTTTCAATAGCTGGGTTTTCAAAAAACGGCAATCCAAGTCGTCTATGGTCACTCCAAGTTTCCAATGGCAACCATGGGGTTTGCGCAATAAACTTTTGAGTAATAATCTTGGTTAAAAGATCATTTTTCACCGTTCCGTTCTTATAGATAGTGTTCTCAGGATACTTCAAGGTGTAGGTTCCTGTAGCACCTGTATAGCCATCTTTATAAGTCATACTAACCGTAGCTGGTGGCTCAGCAGTGTGACCCCAACTTACTGAAGTTCCCACTCTATTATAGTCTTCAGAAGTTAGATAGTCTCCTAACTCAGAGGATACCCCATTGTAAGCAAAGCTATCAGCAATGCCTTGCTCATAAGCCACTTGACCACTCATTGGTACATTCCAACCTCTTACAGCTGCTTCCGCAATTAAGAAGTAAGATTCCCATGATGCCAAGAAGATCCTTTCATTAGAACTATTTCTGTATTTATTGGCTAAACGCGGCAAAGTTCCGGTATAACCGTACACTTTATTCTTTGCTCCTTTCACCCCCCAGTTACCACCAACATAAGCATTCCAAGTAAACGCCGCGTCAATTTCTTTAACCACTTTGTCAGAAGCATCTACAAGCGCTCTTTTAGTGGTGGCAGCATTACCATAGGTATTAAATTCTGGATCGTCAAAATCTCCAGGAATCTTAAACAGGTCATAGGCTCTAGGATCCATAGTGTTGTGCAAACCATCAAAAAAGAAACCTGCAGATGGATCGTTGGTCATTGTTGTAAAATGGTTCTCAAACTTAAGACCCATATAATTTGCTGGTTTGATATATGCATGTTTATCAGCTGATAACAGATCCGTAGAAGGAATTCCACCTAAACCAATCATGAGGTTATTTAGAGTAGCGGACACTTCGTGGTCCCACCACGGCCTTGTCATTACGCCCGTATAATCATTCCAACCTGCTAGCTCCTGTACTTTAAAATTATCAGCTGCTACTTTAATAAAGTCATCAGCTGCTGCACTTTCAAATTCTGCTTGTGCTTTGGCAGGATCAACTTCAGACAAACGCATTGCCAAACGCATTCTTAAAGAGTTTCCGTATTTCTTCCATTTTGCATAATCGTATCCATACGCTGGATCCAATTTTTTCAATGCATCGCCAGGATTTGAAACTTCAAGATCTAGCGCATTTGTAGCTTCTTGTAATTCTTGAAGCATAAAATAGTACACCTCTTTTACATCACTATATTGTGGATTTTCTCCTTGAAACCCGTCAATTGGAATAGGACCAAAGTTATCAGCCATTTCACTCATGACATAGGCACGCCAAATTCTTGCAACTTGCTTAAGATTAGGAGTGTGCTCTTTGGCGATCCCCGACTCTATTTGTCCGTCAGCTACTTTTATCCCAGCGTTGATATTTCTCAACCAAGAAGACACATAACCGTTAAAATAATCACTTGTCCAACCATCACTTTGATAACCTTCAGACAAAGTACCCACTCTAGTCATTCTTCCTGCATCATCCCAATACAGTACGAATACACGCTCTGATATATGTGGGTTTTGTTGCGCGCCACCAATAGAACTATTGATAAAATACTCTATCTGTACTTGGTCTTCATTTGCTGCGACCGGGTTAACGTTTATCTCTTCAAACTCAGAACACGATAGAAATGCCATTAGCACTCCTCCCATCAAGCCTGCTTTTTTTAATATTTTCTTCATAATTTATTCTTTTAAAATTTAGAAACTTAACGATACATTTAAAAACACACTACTTGTAGTAGGTGAAGAAAGGTATTCAAAACCTGTTGCATTGGTTGATGTTGCAAAAACTGATTCTGGATCAATACCGTTCAGGTTATTTTTTATCATCCATACATTATTGGCCGAAAGTCCAATTTTAGCACTCTGTAACCCTGAATTACCTAACCATTCCGATGGAAGGGTATAGTTTACGTTGACATTTCTTAACCTGACGTTGGTTGCATCATAAACATTTGCCTCATTGATACCTAAATTTCCTGTTCTTAAGGTTAACGCTTCCCAATATTGTTGTGGAGAAACCGCTACGGTGTTTGGTGTATACCCTCCATTTCCATCACTTACTACGCCATCTACAATTATATCATTTCGCTCTCCATTAACAACTGTTACTGCAGCGCTCCCTGATCGTTGTAATGCGTGATTTGATCCTGAGAATATTTCCCCACCTATACGCGCATCAATCAAAAACCCTAGAGATACGTTTTTATAAGTAAACGTGTTTGTAATACCTAGCATGGCATCAGGCTGTTGGTCACCCAATTTAAATTTATTACTATCTCTAGCAAACAACCCATCGCCTTCCACAACGATTTGTCCAAAGTAAGGACTAGCTTGATCCTCCACTCTTACATATTTAGTTCCCCAAATTTCGCCATAGCCACCTCCTTCAACCGCTAAAACGGCTAAATTATCAAATCCTCCTAATTGGTACTGCGTCACGTCTTCTGACAAACTTTCAATTGTGTTTTCGTTTTTGGAATAATTGAGACTTGCTTCCCAATTGAAACCTTCTGGATTATGAATAATTTTTCCGCGAAGTGCCAATTCAAAACCTTTATTCTGAACGTCGCCAGCGTTTACTTTCTTAGAATTATAACCACTTAATGGATCAAGAGGTAGAGAAATTAATTGGTTGGTGGCGTTAGATTGGTACCAAGCAAAATCTAATGCCAAACGGTTATTGAAGAAACGTCCTTCAAAACCAATTTCTTTAGATTTGATCAACTCACTTTTTAAATCTGGATTGTAAAGTGTATTGTTTGTTCCAGCAGTAGTATTACCATTTGGATCATTACCTATAGAATAAAAATTATACAATTCATAAGGAGCTAAATCATTACCTACTGTTGCATAAGAAGCTCTAATTTTACCAAACGTTAACCAACTTGGCAACTCAGTACCACCTTTAGTCAGCATTTCTGTAAATACGAAGGACGTACTGACAGATGGATAAAAGAAAGATCTGTTATCTTTGCTCAAGGTTGAAGACCAGTCATTACGTCCTGTAAAATCAACAAACAAAAATCCATCATAATTAATTTGGAACGTTCCATAGATGGAGTTTGTTCTTCTTTCAGAAGAACCTTGACTTACACCTGGGCTATTAACGCCATTATTCAATGAGAATAAATTAGGTACAACAAGCTCTCCGGAACTACCGCTAATATTATTAGAGCGTCTAGCCATTAAATTTCCACCAAGAGTTACAGCCCCACCAAATTTTCCAACAACGTCATCTTGACTTGCAAGTAATAAGAAGCTGTAATTAGTCTCAATAAAAGAATCTTTTCCGAAAGAATACCTACCGGTATCGGTCTCAGGACTTCCGCCATAGAGTTTTGATTCTGTTGTGGTTGTATATAAATCTGCACCCGCTTTTATTTCCGAACTTAACCAATCATTAAACTCATATTTTAAAGAACCATTTAATAAGAAACGGTCTCTTGCATCATGACTCAATCTATTTTGTGCAGACCAATACGGGTTGTTCCCATCATCATCTTGATACCATCTCATTTTACCAAATTCATCAGTAGTGTCTCTAAACTGAGTCACATCTAAAGATACTGGCAATTGTGCAATTGTTCCAAATGCATTATTGACATTGCTTCCGTTTAAAGGTCTGTTACCTGCTTTTGCGTTGATATACTGCACTTTAACATCTGTAGTCCATTGTTTATTCTCACCAAATTTTGAGACTGCCCTTGTCATTAAGTTCAAACGCTCTAAAGTAGAACCTGGAATATTACTATCATCATTTAAATAATTAGCTGAAGAATATAATGACGTTCCATCACTGACCTGTTGTTGGAAGGATAGACTATACGTTTGATTAAAACCACCATTATAGAAGTTTCCAATATTGTCATAAGCTCTTAATTGTTCTGGTTGATCATTCCAATTTGTTACTGTTTGCCCTTCTATTCTAGGACCCCAGCTTAAGCCGGATTGACTTCCATAAACACCCAGACTCCCTTGAGCAAACGAATTTTGAAGCTCTGGTTCTACAAACAATCTCTCAAAACCAGTGGTTGCAGAGAATGTAATCCCTAAACCTTTTCTTGATTTACCTGTTTTAGTAGTAATCAAGATCACACCGTTACCTGCACGAGAACCATAAAGAGCCGCCGCAGAAGCACCTTTCAGCACCGTCATAGACTCAATATCATCAGGGTTTAAATCTCCCAATCCGTTACCCATATCCTGAGACGGGTTAAAGAAATCCGTATTATCCGCTCCTGTAAAATTGTCCATCGGGATGCCATCCACTACAATCAAGGGTTGGTTATCACCCGTAAGTGAACTGTTTCCTCTTAAAACAATTTTGGAAGAACTAGCAGGCCCATTACTGCCTTTGATAATTTGAACACCAGCAACCTTACCTGATAGGGCATTGACAACGTTGGTTTCTCTAGCTTCTGTTAAGGCTTCACCCTTAACTTCCTGTACCGCATATCCTAAAGATTTACGTTCTCGTTTAATTCCAAGGGCGGTTACAACCACCTCATCCAACTGACTAACATCTTCTATTAAAGAAACATTAATCGTGCTTTGACCATTGATTGCAATTTCTTGAGTGGTAAATCCAACATAAGAAAATTGCAAAGTGCTCATAGCATCGGATACTTCAATACTATAATTACCATCAAAATCTGTAGTAACTCCCTTTGATGTGCCTTTTACCAACACACTAACTCCCGGAAGTCCCAAACTGCTCGCCGCATCAACAACAACACCTTTTACCGTGGTCTGTGCTTGCATACCATAAGTGCAAAGAACGCTTAACACCAACAGTAAATTAAGTACCTTTTTTGTCATAATATTATTTAAGTTTAATTTAACAGATTAAATGAATGCAAAATATCAGAGACTAGTAAATATTTTCGACTAATGACCTTTTAAGTGAGGAGTTGGTAAGATTATTGTACTTTTTGCGCATTATTAATATACGAATAATACAGTGCATTTATTATACATGTGCTAATAAAAAACGTTATGAGTGATAATTTATCAGTCATTAGTTATTTTATCGTTGAAATGAACCCAACAACGCCGACGCCGGTTTGTGCATCAACAAGCCACGGCCCTCGATAAGGCGTTGTGGTGTTGGGGTAATTGTCGTCTAAAATATAAGTTAAGGTTTCCCCAATTTTGAGAGGTCGGTCAAGCTGTAGGATGATTTTATTTGAGCTTTCTGGATCCGTTTTTATTTCTAAAATTTTTATGTTTTTTTTGGAGTTAATGGCGAAGAGATTGTCTTTTGCGGAATAGATGGTTTCTCCAACCTTTAAGTCTGATTGAACAGCTACTGGCTTGGTAAACTCAATGCTAATAGATTTAGCAGATCTTTTGGTAACCTGAACCAATTGCGGCGCTTGATAGTCTATGGTACCGTTATAAAAATCGTAGGTCGCCAACTTTGAAATCCAATCCGCCAGCACCTCATAACCATGCGCATGGTAATGACAGCCATCTGATAAGAAATAATTACCGTCCGCAGTTGTCGGGTTAGGAGGAAAACCATGGCGCGTCATGATGTTAACTTCAGGATGCGCTGCAGCAAATTGTCGCTGTGCCTCCCTAACGTTTTGGTGACCATTTTTAGCATTGCATCCTGGCGGAGTCTGAATAATGTAAAATTTTTCAAAGTTGTAATCCGTTTTAAAGTCAGCGAATAACTGATGTACTGCGCTTTTATAAGCTATTACAGTATCGTCTGCATTGCTTTCTCCTTGATTCCAGATAAACGCTTTAATCTTATGTTTCAAACCCGAAGCTTCCAATCGGTACTGTAGACGGCCATAGGGATCATCCAGATTGTACGGTGTCGTTTTTTGATAAGCTGAGATAGCACCACCTCCGCCTGCACCATTAATGATGGCGATGGGCACATTTTGAGAAGCTACTAAATTCAAACCAATATGCAGTCCCAACACACCCACCATGCCGTTGCCTACAAGTTGTACGCCCCCACGAATATCCGGAGCTTTCCCACTGGCCATATACCAATCGGTATTTTCAGCTTCTGGATACATAGCGGGTTTATTGTACACATGCATGGCACCAATGGTCCGCACCCATTGGGCATCTGCTGGCAAAGTGTTGTCATTATAAGCGTTGTCGTAATCAATTGCCCAAGCATTCGATTGTCCGTGTAGCACATAAACATCCCCGGCCGTAACCTGGGTCGCTCGTCTAATCAGTGTTTCTTGTCCTTTTTTTTTTTGAAACAACTCAACGGTATAGTTATGTTTGAGGGCTTCAATTTTTAGGGGAATTGAAAAAGCACCATGGGCTTTAAAGGCCTCCCTCGTAACCACATTCTTATCGCGATGCACTTTTACAAGAATACTATCCACGCTACTGTCAGCAATTCCAGAAACAGTAATTGTAGCCTTGTTAGTCGCATCTCTTGCGTAGAGCTGATTATCTTTAGGGAATTCGGTAACCGAAACTTTTGGCTCCGTATTAAAAATAGCTCTGAACTTTAAGTCCTTCACCTCTTTAACCGCACCATTTTCTAGATGTATTGGCACACAGGTGAACATCCATTTCCAAGAATTCTTGTCTTGAGGGATTTTTAATAGCACTTTATTCCAGCCTTTTTTTAGGGCAATTTTAGTAGGTGCTCTAAAAAAATAATCTTCGTCGATAAATGGGATCTCGTCTGTTCGGGTACCTAAATTGGGTTGCTTCCAAACAGGCGGGGCTATTGCTATTCCATTCACCCAAATTTTAGGATTGGTGGTATGCCATTGCCCCTGATCAGGAAATGGGCCTACACGTCTTCCGCCGGAGCGCGACCAACCCTGAAACCCTACCCAGAAATCCTGTACCCGATCGTCTGGGGAATAGATCTCCGTATAAGCATAAAAAGTTCCTGTTTGTTCGGTAGTTACTGCAGGAAAGCCAAAGAAATGTTTAAAATGCGTCGTCCCACCAACGATAGGTTGAGACCATCTATACTCTTTTTCGTCTATGTTGTAGGAAGCCACTAGAGAATCTTCAACTGGGAAACTCAAGTTAACATCTCCGTTTGTTTTAATGGGCCCAATAAGGTTCCATTCAAAATTCGTCTGACGTACATATTGAAATTCTTTTCCTTCAAAAAACTGGTCCCGGTGAATGATGACTTTGTCTTCAAACGCTTTAAATTCCTTCAATTCTTTTGACCCGACTGGTGGCAACTTTGCCCAATACTCTAATTTATTTTCTGCGCGTCCTTTCCATATCGCATCGGCATAAAACACAATGGATGGATAAATTGGGTTTTGAATTAAAATATCGCGTGCCTTGGCCACATTGTTATCGGGCCATGCTGCTAAAATGCCGCCCAAGGCTAAAGCATCGCCTTGAGGTTGACGCGTAGGTTGCTGAAAAAACAACCGCGACATTCCCGCAAAAGGATCCAAATGATTGATGTAATTGGCGCGCGAATCGATAAAACGATGCCCTTTACGTGGGGTATGCTGCGCCCATAGCTGATTGATGGAAGTGGAATCTTCTTCAATTTCAATGCCTTCTTTCCAAACAATGAGTTCCCTGTTTTTAGATTTCACACGGTCCATGATGGTTTTGACAAACCCGTCTGGAACATATTCTTCCTTGTTTCTAACTTCATCCGTACCAATGTGAATATACGGCATCTCCTTAGCGCTTGCCAAGTCCATCAACTCATCAAACAAGTCCAGTAAAACCGGAAGCGCCCGCTCATCTTTCATGTTTTCAAAACCCATCGCGTTTCTAAAAGCACGCGAATGTCCTGGAATATCAAATTCCGGAATTACGGTGATATGCCGCGCTTTACAAAATGCCAAAATCTCCTTGAAATCGTCTTGGGTGTAGAATTTTCCTTTCCCTCGAGAGGTAGCGTCTTCGTTTTGCAATTGCGAATACAACTTACTCTCAAGTCGCCATCCCGGATCGTCGGTTAGATGCCAGTGGAACACATTGTATTTGTATTGAGACAAAACTTCCAGCTGCTCTTTTAATTGGGCAACCGATTGGAAATTTCGGCCGGTGTCGTGCATAAAGCCTCTGACTTTAAATGCAGGCCAATCGGTGATCTGCAGTTGTGGGATAACACCTAAATCGCCTTGCTGTCTGAACACTTGTTGTAGGGTTTTTAGAGCATAATACGCGCCCTTGGCAGTGGTGGCCCAGATTTTAATTTCAGAATCGATTTGTATCTTATAGGCTTCTTCAGCATTATGAACCGGAATATATTCCTGGATCATGTGAATTTTTAACCCGCCGGACGCTTCTATAATACCATGGTTTTTAAAAAACGATTTCAATTGATTGGACTCACCAATAAAATCAGTGTGTACCATTTGAAAGGCTTTAAAGGTCACTACACTTTTACCGTATTCAAGTTGCTGAGGCGTAGGGATGATAGGATACTTCTCCCCTAGAATTCGATTTTGGCTCGCATCCGCATAAACATGGAACATCGCCATCAGAAAGAATGCTACAAGGCACCCCACATTTTTATAAGTCTTTGTGAACATCATTAGCTTTATTATTTTTTTTCTTTTGACAATCGGTAGACAATCACATCTCGTGAAGGCACCTCAATAGATAATTTCGAATTGGTATTGCCCATCATTTTATCTGCCCATAAATTTTTAATTTGATAAAGGTTTTCTGCTGAAAAATCTTTGATGTTGACTTTTGACCAATCCACTTCATAGGTTTTGCTAGCGATGTCTCGATTAAAGAAGCAAATGGCAATATCGCCGTTTGAAAGCGGTTTTTGCCAAATTTCAAAATTTCCAAGATCGACAATTTTAAACCCTTGTTTTCCCAACACATCCTGATTGACTTCTAATAATCCCTTATGGGTTAAAATATGCTGATCGGTAGCATTCATTGTTCGCAAATCGTTGCCTGCCATTAAAGGCGCCGCCAACATACACCACATGCTAAAATGTGCTCTAGCTTCGTTTTCAGGCATCCCATTGTTGCCAACAGCTAACATATCCGGATCATTCCAATGGCCCGGTCCCGCATATTTTTCTAAGCCAACCTGCATATCAACCAAGTCCGACCATCCAATCAAATTTCCCCAAATATTACCGTCATAGCGGCCATTCATATCAATATCCAAGGTCGTACGCCATAAGTGCCCTACTTCCTTACCCCATTCCCATGGTTTGTTTTCTCCCCATTCGCACAGGCTAAACACAATAGGCCTGCCTGCTTTATATAGCGCGTCTCTCATTAGCGTATAGGATGCAATGGCATCTTGGCCTTCCGTAAAGCACCAATCGTATTTTAAATAATCAACACCCCATTTGGCATAAGTTTCTGCATCTTGCATTTCAAACCCTTTACTTCCTGGACGCCCTGCACAGGTTTTTGTACCCGCATCAGAATAAATTCCGAATTTCAAGCCTTTAGAATGCACATAATCAGCCAAACTTTTAATCCCTGATGGAAATTTCTCCTTATCAACAATAATATAGCCATTGTCATCACGACCTATTTGCCAACAATCGTCAATAACTATATATTCATACCCCGCGGCCTTAAGCCCTCTATCCACCATTGCATCAGCCATTTCTTTAATGACGGTTTCATTGACACCTTCACATTCAAAACTGTTCCAACTGTTCCACCCCATTGGTGGCGTTGGTGCTAAATTTTCAAATTTTTGCGCCTTACTTTGCGTAGCGAAACCAAAGGCTAAAACGATTAAAAGAAACTTGATTTTCATGGTTATATATGTTTTTTAATTTGAAAATGTGGATGCTGGCAATTCAGCGTCATTGACTAAATTTCCGTCCGAAAAGGAGGTATACCCATACCTTACAAAGCGAGGGGTTTCAATTTCCGGGGACCAAACCTGCAAGACGTCATTCACGATTTTACTTTGTGCGGGAACAAATTTCCTGTCCGGTCCTGCAATATAAATATCATTTACTGAAGTGTTTCCTAGAGTTTTTAAACCTTGTCCGTGTTTAAAATGGACTTCTAACCTATTTTTATTGACGTTTACAAAGTCTAATAGTGGTCCAGAAAAAGGAATTTCGATAGTATAAGTGTTATGAAGTGCTATTTTAGAAAGGCGCTCTCCCACAACCCATTTCTGTTTTGGATGCACATCGGATGCATGTCCAACATCCAAACTGACCGCCATGCCAGTATTTGGAATTTCCAATAATCGGCGTTGCGAATCTCTAAATTCTCCCCAATTTGGGCGATGGATACTACTCAACTGCACATAATAAAATGGCAACTCCGGGGTTTTGAAATGGCTACGCCAATCGGCTACCAACAATTTAAATAATTTTGAATGCAAGTTGACATGCTCGGTATTGGATTCGCCTTGGTACCAGATGACCCCTTTAATTTTGTAATCTCTGATGGGCATCACACCTGCATCAAAGAGCATAGTTGGATGATAAGGATGCCTGGCCCGTACCCCAATTTTAGAAACGTCTCGCATATTTAAAGCCGCACGCTCTGCCACCCAAGTATCCACATTAGGATGCAAGTGGGTATCATTAAGCAGACTTACGGTTTCAGGATGCTGTTCCATAGATTCCCTACTGATCCAACTTTGAATGGGCGCACCACCCACAGCATTATTAATGATCCCAATCGGAATCCCTAATTGCTTTTGAAGTTTATAGGCGAAGGCATAGGCGACTGCTGAAAAATCGTTTAGGTTTTCGATTGTTGATGCGGTCCATCCCGAGTTTTTGAAATACGAGTTGGCATTGCATTCTTTAAGTTCGTCTTCAGTGTATGGTTCGTCGGATAACACTTTTACGTCCATTGAGAATAGAAACACTTGCGGATTAAGAGAGTCTTTTAAAACGGTCGCCGCATTGTCCATCTCACGGACTTTAAAATCCATGTTGGACTGCCCTGAAGCCAACCAAACTTCTCCTATATAAACCGACTTTATTTCAACAGATGTTTTAGCCGTTGCAAACTTTAAGGTATAAGGACCGCCTGCTGGCATTGGAGGAAAAGTGACCTGCCACTTGCCATGCACATCAGCATTTACTGTTTTCGAAACCTTGTTAAATCGAACAGTTATAGTTTCATCAGCATTAGCTGTACCATTAAAATTAATTGGCTCATTACGTTGCAACACCATGTTCTCGCCGTAGAGCACTGGTAGTATTAATCCGCCGTAATCGCCAGTAATGGCAGCATATACTTTATCGGCGATAACAGTGGCACCTTCTTTAGTGGGATGTAAATTATCAGGAAAATATTCAGGAAACCTATAAAGCGGCTCGTGCAAATCGATAATTTGAACTTCTGCTTTCTTGGCGACGCGTTCAATTTTCGCTTGGATGTCTTTAAAACTTTCGCGCATGCCTTCTTCAAACCAATGGTGCCCCGAAAAAGTTGGCGTCATTTTGCAAATCATAATTTCAGGCTTTGAGGGCAGATTTTTGTAGCGTGCAATCATTTCCAAATAATCCTGTTCAAAGTCGGCCTGGTGGTCTGGCCAATTATTATTGCCCTGGTCATTCAGGCCTAAATGAATGATGACAATGTTAGGTAAAAAGTCTTGTGACTGCTTAAATTCGGCCGTCTTCCAATAGGGTTTGTGTCCGTTTTTAAGTAGGGTAGCCCCTGAAAATCCAAAATTCTCCACCTCGTAATTGGTGTCTAAACGCTCTTGCAGTTGTTGCGGATAGGAATTTTCTTCACGATCCTCAATTCCTGCCCCGAAGGTCACACTATCGCCCACACAGGCAACTTTTATGGTTTGAGAATTTAATAGTAAAGAAAAACACAACATCAAGGTCAATACAGTTTTGCGGTAATTATTTGAAGACTTTTTCATCATAAATAAGTTATAGCGATCCGACAATCCAAAGTACAACATATGGCGAAATGAGTGTGGTCAGAATGCCATTAACACACATGGCCAATCCGCTATACGCACCAGGCAAAGGTCCGATTTCAATAGCACGCGCTGTACCGATACCATGGGCTGCGGTCCCGAGCGCCGTTCCTACAGCAGTTTTACTCGTAATACCTGCTAGCTTCAAAAATTCCGATCCAAAGGCATTTCCAAAAACCCCAACCGCAATCACAACACCTGCCGTTAAGGAGGGAATACCTTCCGTAATTTTGGTGATTTCAATCGCAATTGGCGTGGTAACTGATAAGGATATAAGTGACCTCATGAGCACATCAGGAGCATGCATCGCAATAGAAATTAAGGATACCGAAGCGATACTGATCATACCGCCACAAACTACGGCCAATAAAAATGGATAAATATTGTGTTTAATCAACTGATACTTTTCATAAAACAAAACCCCAAGCGCTACAATGGCTGGTCCTAGAAAAAAACTTAAATAGGTTCCGCCTTTATTATAATCCCCAAAAGGGATATCAAGAATCACCAAAAACAAAATAATGAGGGTAATGGCTACTAAGACAGGATTAAATAAAACGAATTTTATTTTGGATCGTAATGCTCGCGCGGCAAAAAAAACAACAACGGTTAAAAGGATGCCAAAAATGGGATGCTGATAGATCTCACTCATGTTTTTCCAGTTTTTGTTGTACTAACGCGGTAATGTAGAGCGTGAGTAACGTCGTGACCATTGCAATCACACAAAGCATCATCCAATAGGAACTTATAAAATCAAAATAAGCCATGAGTCCAACGCCATAGGGCACAAAAAACAGCACCATGTACTTCAACAGTTGATCTGAAGCCGGCTTCACATCTTTCAACCGGATCAACTTTAATTTTAAAGCGCTGAAAATTAAAATCATCCCCAAGATATTCCCAGGAATTGGAACATCTGATACGTAGCGAATCAACTCTCCTATCCCAAGGAATAAGAAAACCCAGAGGAATGCTTTGAGCAGTTGTAATCGACTACGGAGTGGACTCATTAATGTTCAGCGCTAAAAGAAAAAATTTATCTTTTCTTAGGTTTTTGATAGGTATCTGCACCATCAGTCAACCAATTTAGTGAAAAACTCACAAACGGATTCTTGGTGTAGTTATCTTGTTCAAAAAACAATCCGATATCGCCATTTTCAAGAACGGTCATATCAGAATACGCCGAAGATCCTTCATAAATGGTTTTGCCTTCTGACCAAGTTTTACCTTCGTCATAACTGATGCGTACGGTCATATTAACACGTCCTTTTTCAGACTTCGCATTAGAAAACAGCAATCTGTTCTTTTTGTACCCATCTTCAATTGCCGTATAGCGAATGATGCTGGCATTACAACCCGGATCAATCAACTCAGGTGCAGGTACTGTGGTCCAGGACTGTCCTTCATCCGTAGACGTGTGCACATAACGTAAGCCTTTGCCATTAACACGAGCATTGATCATCAACGTGCCATCAGCGAGCTCGATCACTTTCGATTCGTCAGCTGGCTGAATTGGCGTGTCTATAAAATACCAAGTTTTACCGTGGTCATCACTACCAAACAAGTGTAGGCCACTATTTAAATTCACCATAGTATGCAACAATTTACCTGAGCGGGTCTGAATCCCTCTACCAGAAGTGATGAATTTAAAATCTTCTCGCCATTCCGGCTTAGTAATTTGTGAAGTAATGTCAACTGGTTTGCTCCAGGTTTTACCATTGTCAGAACTCTTGACATAATGCAGATAGTAGATGTCTTTTTCAGTATCTAAATTCATGTAATTGTAAAACATAAAAATATCATTGGTCACATGGTCTACAATCAATGACGGATCTGACGCCGATTGTCCAAAAGGAAAATCTACAGCCGTTTCAATCTCGGACCATGTTTTCCCGTTATCCGCGCTTCGTCTGACAATAATGTTGATGTCCTTACTGAATTTCAAATCGCCACAGCCAGGCACACGTTCATCAATTGCCGCAATCACATCGCCATTTGGGGCGGTAATGATGGCCGGGATACGGTAACACTCTACGCCTTCAGTCATTGAAGTGTTGAACAAATCTTGAAATACGGGCGCACCATCGTTTGTGCTCGTGTTTTGGGTTTTTACCCCGCAATTAAAAAGGAATACTGGAATCAGTAATGCAATTAGTTTTCTCATGGTTAAAAATGTATTATTTATTATTTTCTTATTATCGGATATAGAATTAAGAC